>Ga0078972_1000153_pt1 | contig 278942 bp, 242 predicted proteins | sample YelNatPaOPGAMG01_FD_67568 | JGI IMG/M metagenome (GOLD analysis project Ga0078972, IMG submission 67568) | Hot spring thermophilic microbial communities from Obsidian Pool, Yellowstone National Park, USA - OP-RAMG-01 (SPADES assembly) (version 2) | ecosystem: Environmental > Aquatic > Thermal... | reverse complement strand
CAAGGGAGATCGCCGTCGTCCCGAGCACCGCGGCATTCACCATCAGGAGCAGAATGCCATTGCGCACGAAGTGGCCGGCCAGAGGTGCCAGCGCATCTGCCATCTGTGCTGGGTCCTGGAAATGGATTCCGTGCTGATAGCCGTAGTTGCCGATGATCATCATGGCGCCCGCAACAAGAACGGTAAATGTAGCGCCGATCAAGGTGTCGAGTCGCGCCCACTTCAGGTCCGCGAAGCGTAGGCGTTTCTCAGCCACGCAACTCTGCTGAAAAAAGAGCTGCCACGGTGCAATCGTTGTGCCCACGATGGCGATGATCAGGAAGACGAGGTCACTTGTGATTCTGCCCGGAGGGAAATTGGGCACAACACTGTTGTACGCGATGGCGCTCCAATGAGGATGCAGCATGGCCGTGAGCACAAACCATGTCACGTCGAGCAGGCAGAGCACGATCACTGTCCGCTCCCATCGCAGGTAGCTGCCTGTGACGACCATTAAAATGAGGCCCACAGCAGAGACCGGTACAGCAATCCACGGAGAGATGCCCATCGCGCTAAGCGCCAGGGAGATTGCGGCGAACTCAGTGATCAGCGTCAGGAAATTGACCACGAGTAGGTCAACGAGAGAGAATCGGCCCCACCATTTGCCAAAACGCTCGTAGATCATGGCCGCGTGCCCTTTGCCCGTCGCAATGCCCAGCCGGGCGACCATTTCCTGGATGAAATAGGTAATCGGCAGCAGCAGAACCAGAATCCAGAGCAGGTGGAGACCGTATTGGCCTCCCGCCTGGACGTAGGTGGATACGGCTCCGGCGTCGTTGTCCGCTTCCATGACGATCAGGCCGGGGCCGAAGACCATGAGGAAAGTCAGCAGGCTCTGTTGCCAGCGCCTGCGCACAACAATGCCGGGCTTCTCCTCGGGATCCACCACCAGAACATTTGCGTTGAGTGGATTCACGTTCGCTCCTATGTCCGGTTTGAAATCACGCACAAAGCCGGCAAGTTTCCGGCTCTTCTGCTCCGGTAGCAACGAGATCAACGCAGGACAGCGCATTCGATGTCCATTGGCAAACCAGAGGCTGGGCCGGGCTTCCGGTCATGATCCAGACACACGACAAGGGAGCTACCCTGCGCATAGGAAAAGAGAGAATGGTTTTGGTCATAACGTCCTCCTTCCGGCACAGAGCATCCTCAAGGCATGCGGACCGACACACAAGTCCGCGCTCGAGGCGCGAGTTGGCCAGACTTTGGTCTTAGGAGGGTGGGTAGGAGCCGCCGGCTATTCTTGCTTTCCGGCGGTTTCTGCTCACTCGCTCAAACAGGGTCATACACTGTAAGAAGTGAGCAGGCGATCAGTTGGATCTAATCGCGGGCCTCACTGTCACAGCGCAGGCAAGCACTCCGGTAGTGCAGACCCAGTCGCTCTGATGGCAGAGCGACGGAGTTGTTGCTTCGCGGAGGTTCTAACGCAGTTTCAGTTCTCATAAGTTTGGTTGGGTACTCCCATTTCCCCGGAGTATCGCTTTGAGTCTTATACCATACCCCCATGGGATATAGTCAAGAGAAAATTAACACAAAAGAAGGACATCCGAACATGCCAATCGATTCGCGGGAACAGCAGAAGCTCATTGCTCGCATTCGCAGGATTCGAGGTCAGGTAGACGCCATTGAACGAGCCCTCACCGACAAGGGGCATTGTGCCGATATCCTGATGCTGCTGGCGAATGTGCGCGGCGGCATCAACGGCCTGATGGCCGAGGTGCTTGAGGACCACATCCGTTTACACATGATGTCGCCAGCTAAGAGTTCAGCACTCACGAGCGAGCTGGCTGAAGATCTCATTGATCTTGTCCGGGCCTACTTGAAGTGACCAGAAAGCTTCACAACCTCGCTCCGCCGTTGCCGAGGAGGAGAACGTTATGGCTCCCGGTTCCGCGATTTGCAGCTGAACGGGGCAAATTTCTGGTCACGCCCACAGAGAGGTCATAGGGATGTCGTGTAGTTTGGAAGCAAACGGTACAATTTCTCTGCCTGCATAGAGAATGACGCCACGTAACCAGTTCTCTCCAACGGTGTCTGCCAATTCACGGAGCCCATGTGCATCATGGCTGCCAAGAGTTGCGGAAACCTTGACTTCCACGCCCAATGGCTCTACGACCGTCCTTCTGGTGGTGGATAATCAACCACCTGATGAATGATTATCCACCTGGTTTGAATATCGTTCGCTCTGACCGGGAATCCACAGACAGTGGCAAAGCGAGTCGGCGGCAGCAAGTTGCAGCGTTTAACAGTCTGGCTCCCGCCGCCTCTACCAAAGCTCCCACGGCGCGTTCAAACCGACTCGACGATCTTTGGGCGATTTCGCCTCAATAGCGGCCCGTGATTCAAGACTCGTGATTCACGTTTCACTGTCCTGTCTGCACATTCTTGAAGTAAAGCCCAGTCCGCCTGTGTCAAAGGCGGAACTCGGTGTTGCCGCTGCTGTCTCTGGCCTGCATCGACGGACATTTGATTGAGCCAAACGAACAGAACACGCAACAATCGCCCGGATTCGGGCGCAGCAGCGTCTTGCAATTGCCGCACTCATAGTAGAACTGGCAGGCATCTGTCGGCATGGCTTCACGCTTGGCAAAGCCGCAATGCGGGCAGGTCAACACGGATTTGAAAACAATGTCATTCACGGCAGCCTCACTTCTCTATTGTTGAGGGATAGCCCGCATTCGTGGTGGCGCGGGTCAGTGCCTCAGGCTTTGTTTTGTCTGGATCGTATGTCACAATGGCCGTCTTCTTCGCGAAATCGACCTTGACCGCGCTCACACCGGGGACTTTTTCGAGCGCTTTTCTGACCGTAATCGGACAGACTGCGCAGGTCATGTTCTTCACGTCGAGCGTGACCGTTTTGGGCACAGCAGCGAATGCCATGAGAGGGAAAGCGGCAAGTGCGGCAAACAAAAGCTTTCGCATATGAGACTCCTTTCAATAGAACAGCGGGGCGAACCATGGTACGGCCAGGAGAACCAGCAACATCGTGGTAACAATCCAGAAAGTGATGCGTTGCCGTTTGAGGACACGCGGATCGGCACAGTCTGTACCCGGTGCGCAGACGCGCGGAACCAGGTAGAGCCTGCGGAAGGCCAACCCAAGAAAGACCAGCGTCAGGATGACGAAGAAGGGTCGGAACGGCTCCATTGCTGTCAAACTCCCAATCCAGGCGCCGCTGATTCCAAGTGCCAGAAGCACCAACGGCCCGACGCAGCAGACTGACGCGCCAATGGCGGCCAGTACACCCGCAATCAGCGGTCCCTTACCCGTAAGTTGCATTCCGTCAATCTCCTCAGAGCAATATCCCAAGTATCATTGTGGAATCCGTACCTTAGTACGGTGTCAACAGGAAACGCATGAGCAGAGACATGACCATCGGTAAACTGGCGGAAGCTGCTGGAGTGAACGTTGAAACGATTCGTTATTACCAACGACGCGGCTGGGCAGACTGATCACCGATAGGACTGACCACTTGTACCGGCATGTGTTGGCTCGCCCCATTAGAATCGGATGGATATACGGCTGACTATGATAGAAAGTCCTCCGAGTCGTTCTCGCCAAAGGCCGATGATGATCCAGAGCTTGATAACGCCGTGGCAGAGCAAGTTAGCGGCGGCGAAGCGTTGGCTGCTTGCTGATAGGTCATTTTGCTGACCTGGATTGAGTACCGGCATTGGTGCCGTGTCATCCCCGCTCGCCGGAAGTAGCTGGAGGTTTTATGAATGATGTACCCATCGACACGAGACCCGGCCTGTCTGAGACTGAGGCGAAAGAACGTCTTGGCAGGACGGGTTACAACGAAATCCGGGAGGAACCGCCTAATCCCGTTCGAGGTGTCATCAAACGCCTCTGGGGACCGATTCCATGGATGCTGGAGGTAGCACTCGTTCTGGAACTGCTGTTGGGCAAGGTGACCGAGCCCGCCATGATTGCGGCCTGGCTGCTGTTCAGTGCCGTCGTCGGGGGAGTCCAGGAACAGCGGGCGCACAAAGTGCTCGACCTTTTGCGCAGTCGTCTGCGGGTCAGTGCGCTTGTGCGGCGCGACGGCACGTGGCGGCTCATTCCGGCGCGAGAACTCGTACCGGGAGATCAGATTCGTGTCCGATCAGGCGATCTCGTTCCTGCCGATTGCACGGTCAGCACCGGCACGGTGGAGGTCGATCAGTCCGCACTTACCGGAGAATCGGCCGTCGTCAGCAGATCCGTCGGCGAGCCGATCTACTCGGCTTCGACCGTGCGCCATGGGGAGGCCATCGGGACCGTGACGGCGACCGGGGTCGGTAGCTACTATGGGCGCACCGCCGAGTTGGTACGGTCCGCGCGCTCGGTCGGCCATCTCGATCAGCTGCTGTTCGCGGTCGTCCGGCATCTCGTCACCATCGACGCGGTGCTCGCCGCGGTGCTTGTCACCTTCGCACTGTGGAGCGGCGCCCATCTGCTCGTCCTAGTCCCGTTCCTGCTAGTGCTCGTTATCGCGACCGTGCCCGTAACGATGCCCGCCGCATTCACCGTTGCCAACGCCGTCGAAGCCCGGAAACTGGCGAAGGAAGGTGTGCTGGTCACGGGATTGTCCGCAGTTCAGGAAGCAGCGACGATGGAGGTACTCTGCGTTGACAAGACCGGCACGCTCACAGAGAACCGGCAGACTCTGGTCGCCATTGTTCCGTTTTCCTCCGACACTGAGAGCGATGTACTGACCTGGGCTGCGGCGGCTTGTGACGAGTCGTCCCCGGGCCCGCTTGAGACGGCCATCGTTTACGCGCAGCAACAGCGTTCGCTGAAGCCGCTGATGCGGCAGGCCTTCGTGCCGTTTGATCCCGCGACCAAGCGTTCTCAAGCCACGATTCTCCAAGATGGAGAAACGATCCAGGTGGTATTAGGCTCTCCTCAAGCCGTGCAGGAAATCGCCCAACCTCATGCCGGACTGATGGAACGCGTCGAGCAACTGGCTGCATCCGGAACCCGCGTCCTCGCGGTGGCGGTCGGCTCCGGAGACGAGTTTATGATTCGCGGCCTGGTGGCGTTGGCGGACACCCCGCGCAAGGATGCCGCAGCCCTGATCAAGGCCGTGCAGGACTTGGGTATCCGGATCCTAATGGTCAGCGGCGACACCCTGGCAACGGCTCGCGCTGTGAGCCGCCAGATAGGCTTGGGCGATCACTTCGGTGATGCCGAGGCGTCCTTGAACGAACCGCTCCAGTACGACGGATTCGCCCACTGTTATCCGCAGGACAAGTTTCGGCTGGTGCAGACACTTCAGCACGCAGGCCGGATTACCGGCATGACCGGCGATGGCGTCAACGACTCGCCCGCGCTGAAACAGGCCGAAGTCGGGATTGCTGTCAGTACCGCTTCGGATGTCGCAAAGGCGTCGGCGCAAGTCGTCCTTACCCGCCCGGGGTTACAGGACATGATTGCGGTCATCAACAGCGGTCGGCGTGTCTATCGCCGGATGCTGACCTGGACGATCACCAAGATTGCAAGAACCGTCGAACTTGCCGCTTTGCTCGCCATCGGCTATATCGTAACCGGCTTCTTCGTGACCTCGCTCTTGCTGATCGCCGTGCTCGTCATTTTGAATGACGTCGTCACGATCACTCTCGCCACAGATCGCGCATGGATTTCGCCGTCTCCAGAGCGGTGGAATGTCAAGGAAATAGGTAAGATCGCAAGCATCTTTGCGGTGGGGTGGCTGGCATTGGCGTTTGTGATTCTTTGGGCGGCACTGACAGTATTGCATCTTCCGGTGCCGCAGATTCAGACGCTGATGTTCGTCTACCTCATCTATTCCGCTCAGGCGACGATTTACTTGACGCGTGTGCGAGGACGCTTCTGGTCATTTCCGCCCAGTCGGTACGTCGCCCTCGCGACGATCGGCAATGTCGTGATCGCCTCCATTTTGGGCTTTCTAGGCATATTGACGGCGGCCGTCCCTGCTGTCGTCTTGGTTGGCACGCTGGGCGCAGTCCTGGCGGCCACCTTTGTGCTCGATGAGGTGAAGCTCTGGTTCTTCAAGAGGATGTGTTTCGGTGACCGCAGACAGATAGCCCCAAGCCACAGCGCTTGAACGGGAGTGAATGCTGTGCGAAAGCTCAGCCTACGATTTTTCCTGTTTCATGAGGGCCTCCCCATCATGGCCGGAACGGTTCCATTGCTGTCAGACTTCCCATCCAGGTTCCGCTGATTCCAGATACCAGAAGCACCAGCGGCCCGACACAGCAAACTGACGCGCCAATAGCAGCCAGTGCACCTGCGATCAACGATCCTCTCCAGGTGAGTCGCATTGTGCCTATCTCCTCAGAGCGACATCCCAGGTGCTATGGTAGAGTCCGTACCTTAGTACGGAGTCAACGGGAAACCGCATGAGCACAGGCATGACCATCGGCAAGCTGGCGGAAGCAGCCGGAGTAAACGTCGAAACAATCCGCTATTACCAGCGGCGTGGGTTACTCGAAGAACCAGCTAAACCCCCGTATGGGCAACGGAGGTATTCGTTGGAGCAGGTTAAACGTGTGCGATTCATCAAACGCGCACAGGCGCTTGGCTTCACGCTGGCCGAGGTAGGCCAGCTACTGATTCTGAATGAAGCACGCTCCTGCAAGACCACACGAGCGCTTGCTGCCCACAAACTGGACCTGATTGACAACAAGATGGCCGACTTGAAGGCGGTCCGGCGCGCACTCGGCAAGCTGGTGCAACAATGCGATGCCGGCGACGGAGCAAAGTGCCCCATCATCGACGCATTGGTCGATGCTTAAGGCTCCGATCGGACGACGAGTCAACGTTAGCGCCAGAGCGCGGAAAGACCGCGGATAAATTTACCTGAGGTTCCTTTAAAAGCTTGGTCCATTGCCATCTTTGTAGCGAGAAACTGCACGCCCGATGAGTAGGTCGGGTAGGGGTGAATCGTTGATGCAAGATCGGCGAGCTTCAGACGATTTCGGATTGCGACTGCTAGTTCGGTGATCGTTTCACCGGCTCGTTCCCCTACAATGACCGCGCCAAGAATACGTCCATTTCGCAGAGCGATGATCTTGAGAATACCTTCCCAGTCGTCTTCGTTGACGGCCCTGTCTACTTTCGTGATATCGAAGGTCATCACCTGCAACTGATCCGCGGAATGCTGCTTTCGTGCTTCGCGCTCGGTCAAGCCCACCTGGGCCACTTCGGGCGATGTGAACGTAATACGCGACAGCGACGGGCATATGCCCTTGTTTTTACCCGGCAACAGGGCGTTGCGAACCGCCTGAAAGCCCTGCCAGCCCGCCAAATGCGAGTATTGAGGCCCGCCAATTACATCCCCGGCCGCATAGATGTGGCGTGCCGAGGTGCGCAGATACTGGTCCGCTTCGATGCCGAATTCGGAGTAGCGCACGCCGGCCGCTTCGAGACCTAGATTGCGAACCAACGGCGCGCGGCCGGTGGCTATCAGAAGCAAATCGCCTGTGGTATCGCCAACGGCGGTGCGGACGACGACGGAGCCCGCACTCCACAAAACGGACTTTGCCCGTGCGGCAATACGAACAATTCCTTCATTGGCGAAGACACGCTCCATGAGCGCGGAAACTTCGTCATCCTCGTGGGGAAGCAAGTGCTCGGCGACCATCGTGACGCGCGCTCCCAACCGGCGGTAGGCCTGCGCGATTTCGCAGCCAATCGGACCTCCGCCGATGATGACCAGATGTTCCGGCATACGGTCGTTCTCGAAGATTTGTTGATAGGTCAAGAATGGAACCGAAGACAGTCCCTCAATTGCGGGGAGTCTGGGCTCTGCTCCCGTGTTGATCAGACATTTGCGGGCGCGGATGGTCCGGTTTCCAACGCGAAGGGTATGGGGATCGACAAAAGATGCCGCTCCGATGAGCACATCCATCCCCTTCTTTTCAAGATTCTCCGGTTTGGTCGGTTCGTAAATCTGTTCAATCGTCCCGCGCAGGTAAGCACGCACCTTGGCCAGGTCCGCCTGCGGCGCAGAGCATTCAACGCCATATCTTGAAGCAATGCGAACGTGATGGGCCACGGTCGCTGCTTTGATCAGCGACTTGCTCGGGACACAGCCGGTCCAGGTACAGTCGCCGCCAATGGGACCTTTGTCAATGAGCGCGGTTCGCGCGCCCAACTGGAGGGCAAAGTCCACAGCGATCAGCCCAGAGGCTCCCGCGCCGATAATCGCCAGATCATATTCCGGAACTTTCATACAATTCCTCTTTTCGTTGCGGCTCATCGTCGGTAACCCAGTGCAGCAGAAACAGTGAGATGGCAGCCAGAATTATTGTCCCCAGCAGCACACCATCCACACGTAGTGCATTGCCGAGCCATCCTGCCAACAGTGAGCCCACGATTGCCCCAATTCCGAGCAGAACCGAATAAATTCCCATGGCGACGCCTTTTCCATCGCTTCCAATCAGCGACTTTGCCAACCAGGCGAGTGCGGCTGGAGTAAATCCGCTTTCAATCATGACGATCAGGCTTGTCATGACCAGCAGAGCAATCCGCACTCCTGCCGGCCAGCCAGCCGAGTGATTGATCGTATACAAGCCAACGCAGACAAATGGCATCGCGGTCAGAGAAATTCTCATGGCGGAACGGACCGGAAGGTGCGGAAGCACAAAGCTCCACGCGAGCACTCCCACACCGAAGACGGCCGAATAGCCGAGCAGCATCCAGCCAATGTGCGTTGGGCTCGCCGCGAAGATGCCGTCAAGATACTGAGAGGTGGCTCGCTTTTGCGTGAACAAATATGCGGTCGTTGGTCCGAGCCACAGGCCTACGATTGCATTCACGCAAAGCCAAACCGGAGCCAGGGAGCGGATCTCCGGGCTATGAAGCGCTTCTTTCAGGCCGTGGATCGCGGCTTTTGATCCATGCGCGCGGGCGCCCCGTGCACCTGCGAAGAGCAGAAGAGCGCATGCTGCGTAGACGAGCGCCAGCAGAGAGAACGAGTGTAAATGAAAGTGCATCCATAGCTGGCTGCCGACCACACCGCCCATGGCAAGGCCAGCAAGGAGGGAAAGTTCAAAGAAGCTCATGACGCGGGCGCGCAAGCTGGAACTGTGCGTCGTAGACTGCGCGAGGTACGCAAGCAGTGGCGGAGTGACAGCCGCGACTCCCACGCCCTCCAAGGCCCTGCTGATGTAGAAGATTCCCGGATGAGGCGCCAGCGCGAAGATGCGAACGGCTGCGGCCCCTGTAACTGCACCACCCACCATGAGCCACCGAGGAGAAAGTGCATCGGCCGCCAGACCGAAGGGAATGGATGCAAGCAGCTCCGAAGCATACGAGACCGCTCCCAACATTCCGATCAGACCGGCATTGATTCGTATGTCAGAGGAACTGAGCCGGGCCAGATAGATACCGATCAAGATCGCGCTAGCGCCGCTGGCGATGCGCAGGAATGCATGACCCAGGATCGCCGCCGTCAAGTCCAGCGGTCGCGCCTTCACGGATAGATCAGGTACAGATACGCTGTTCAGAAATTCCCCCGCAGCAGGAATCAGTTAGATTTTGTCCTTGCCACCAGCGAATCGACAAAGCTGTGGAGCCGTGTCCCGTAGCCCTCGGGAACCTCAAAGACCTCTTCGTCGCCCATGATCACTAGCATCTTGCGCGTGCTGTCATACACGGCGCTGCACCGCCGGCAGCCACGAAGATGACGCTCGATCTTCTCTCGCATCTCAGCGGAGGCGTTTCCGTCCAGGTAGTCAGACAGTTGGCCGATTATCGTCTTGCAGGTGACCATGGATTCCGTCCTTTCCAGCGTCCCCAAAACGAGGGTTGCGGCACTCCAAATGTGGGCGCCAGTGCTTCGCGTAACTTCAATCGCGCGCGATGAAGCCGCGTTTTTACAGTTGCTTCGCTTACGCCAAGAATCTCCATCGTCTCGGCCATATTCAGTTGCTCCACATCGCGGAGTATCAAGATCTCGCGATAGCTTGTGGGGAGCGATTCCATCGCTCTGGCGAGCGCCGCGCGCATCTCCCGCTTTTCCGCGGCTTCGCTGGGCAGGTCACGCCAGTCGGCAAAGTCACGCGAGCCACGAAAAGTCCCACCTTGCCCATCGTCGTCCTTTTCGTCAATCGACTCGTACTGGTTCTGCCGCCGCTTGCGCCATAGTAACTTCGCTTCATTCTGGACAATACGCATGCTCCACTGCTTGAAGCGCTCCGGTTCCTTCAACTGATCGAGTCGGGTAAACAGGAGGACGATTGCCTGTTGAACGGCGTCCTCAGCATCCTGCTGGTTGCGCAAAATGCTGAATGCCTGACGATAGTACATCCGCTCATAGGGACGGATCAGATCATGAAAGACGCTCTGTTCGCCGGCCAGAAATCGCTGGATCAGGGCAGATGCTTCCATCACGCAGTCCGTGGCATTCGCTTGCTCGTTCGTCATTGCAACAAATCCACTCCATGATAACGAGTAGCCGGTGACGAAAAGGTTACGAACAAATCCCTTGAAGCCGGCAGTGGGTCCGAATCTGGCTGTAACCTTTTCGAACTTCTGGAACTCGTTCCACCCAGGATGAACTTCAGGCAGCATGGCGCGTGGAATATGACCGAGTATTCCAGGTGGGTTGTTCCTTTCACCGATTTGGAGAGTGATGATTGGCTGCCTGATACTGGTAGCCCAGAGAGATATTCAACTGTGATTCCTGCCAAGCTGCTTTCAATCGCCGAACAATTTTAGGAGCGTCGAAATGCCTATTGAACTGGGGTCTGGTCCCGCGCCTGAGGTGGGCGTAAAGCGGGACGCGAACTACATCTTCTATGAGCTGACTCGCAGTATCTGTCCGAGCTGCCGACGTGTTATCGACGCCAAGATCCTGCTGCGCGATAACAAAGTGTATATGTCCAAGCGGTGTCCGAACTGCGGCCCTTTTGAGGCACTCGTCTACGGCGACGCCCAGGCCTATACGAATTTTTCCAAGTTCAACAAGCCCGGTACCATTCCGCTGGCGTTTGGCACTGAGATCAAAGATGGCTGCCCGCACGATTGCGGCCTTTGTCCGGATCATCAGCAGCACGCATGCCTGGGCATCATTGAGGTGAACAGCGCCTGCAACATGGACTGCCCGCTCTGCTTTGCGGATGCCAAACCGGGCTTCAGTCTGACGCTGGAAGAAGTCGAAGCGATGCTCGATGATTACGTTCGTACAGAAGGTAATCCCGAAGTCATCCAGTTCTCCGGCGGCGAGCCGACCATCCATCCACAGATCATCGATTTTGTGCGTGCAGCGCACGCTCGACGCATCCCCTTTGTGATGGTGAACACCAACGGAAAGCGGATCGCTCACGATGACCGCTTTCTGGAGCAACTGGCAGAAGTCCGCCCATCCCTCTACTTCCAGTTTGATGGATTCGACAGCGAGACGTACCGCATCATCCGTAGCGAGCCGGACCTTCTGGAAGAGAAACTGCGAGCGCTTGATCGTCTTGCCGCCGTCGGACTGAACGTAACACTGGTTCCTGCGATTGAACGCGGCGTCAACGATCACGAGATCGGTCGCATCATCGATCTCGCCATCGGGCATCCTGCGATTCGCGGCATCAACTTCCAGCCGGCCTTCCACGCCGGTCGCCACATGCAGCACAACCCCATGCGGCGCATGACGATTCCGGATATCGTGCGCCTGATCGAGGAGCAAACCGGAGGCAAGTTCGTGGCCAGCGACTTCATCCCGGTTCCTTGTTGCTTTCCCACCTGCAACTCTGTCACGTATGCCTTCCTCGATGGCGAGAAGGTCACACCTCTTTCCCGCATCGTCAACGTTTACGACTACCTCGACTACATCACCAACCGCGTCATGCCGGACTTCAGCCTCGAAATTAAGAAGGCGCTCGAAGGACTCTGGTCGTCATCTTCGGTTTCCGGCTCGCAGAAGTCGGCAGAGCAGTTTGCCATCTCATGCCAGGCGTGTGGATTGCCGGAAAGCCTGACGATTGGTGACATCGCCAGCAACATGCTGATGATCATGCTCCAAGACTTCATGGATCCCTGGACCTTCAACCAGAAGAACCTGATGAAGTGCTGCAAGGAGTTTCTGTTGCCAGGCGGCAAGCAGATTCCGTTTTGCGCCTTCAACTCGGTTGGCTATCGTGAGCAGGCGCGAACTCAGCTCGACGCCATGGAGCCGAGGCGCAAACAGGCCCGGCGAGAGGGTCAGCCCTATCAGCCTGAATCTGTAGTCTTCACCTTCCAGGACCATGGCCAGCAACCGGCGAGCTCAACCCTTCTCCAGATCGGTAAACCGGACACGGAGTCATAGACCGTCATGGAAGACACGAACATCAAACAATGCTGCGCAACGTTCTACGGCAGCGATCTAGCGCGCATGCTGCTGGGCGACAGCTTTCATCCGGGTGGTGTGCGCCTGACCGAGCGAATCGGTGAACTGCTGGGGCTCACCCCAACCGCGCATGTTCTGGATGTGGCGGCAGGACCGGGAACCAGCGCGTTGCATCTGGCAAAGGTTTTTGGTTGCAGTGTGACTGGAATTGACCTGAGTGAGGCGAATATCTCTGCTGCCCGTGCTGCAGCCGACGCACAGGGGCTGGGCAAACTCGCGCAGTTTGAACTGGCCGACGCCGAGCGCCTGCCGTTTCCCGATGCGAGCTTCGACGCGATTGTATGCGAATGTGCCTTCTGCACATTCCCAGGTAAGGACGTCGCCGCGGCCGAGTTTGCGCGCGTCTTGAAGATGGGCGGCGGCGTTGGGATCAGCGATCTGACGCGAACGGCGGCGCCGCTCCCCGAGTTGGACGGTTTGCTCGCATGGATCGCCTGCATTGGGGACGCATTGCCCGTGCAGGAATATGCGTCCATTCTCACCCGCGCTGGATTGTCGGTAGAGAAAACCGAGATGCATGATGAGGCTCTCGGAGAGATGGTGCGCGGCGTTCAATCCCGGCTGCTGGGTGTGGAGATCGCTTCTGGTCTGGGAAAGCTGGACATCCCCGGCCTCGATCTAAGCGCGGCCAAACAATTCGCAAGCGCAGCGGCCGACGCCATTCGCGGCGGAAAGCTTGGTTACACAATTCTCATTGCAAAAAGGCGTGCATGATCATGCCAAAACGTCCTCATCAACCTGTGATGCAAACACACCAGGAGATCATCCCATGCGCTCTTCCATAAACGCTCCGCAAAACAAAGAGGCCTTCCGCCTATCGCCGCGCATTATGAAGCCGGCCTTTCTTGCTCTCGTAATCCTGCTGATTCTCCCGTTCACCGCGTCTGCTCAGACGCCTGCTGTCGGATCGCAGGCACCTGACTTCACACTGCGCACTCCTTCCGGTCGAGCCGTTCGCATGTCCCAAATGCTCGGAAATGGTCCGCTGGTACTCATTGTGTTGCGCGGTTATCCGGGCTATCAGTGCCCCTTCTGCCAAATGCAGGTGCATGACTTCATCGTTCACGCAGGGAACTTTGCAGCGAAGCACGCGAGAGTTCTTCTCGTGTACCCGGGTCCGCCGGCTCATCTTGACCAGCGCGCAAAGGAATTTTTGGCCACAGAGGCCCAGTTGCCAACCAACGTAGTCCTTGTCGTAGACCCGGATTATGTCGCGACGAATCTCTACGGGCTTCGCTGGAATGCGCCTCACGAAACCGCGTATCCATCGACCTTCATCCTCAACAAGAAGGGGAAGGTGATCTTTGAAAAGATCAGCCACAGTCATGGCGACCGATTGTCTGCTGAAGATGCTTTGAAGCACCTCCGATCAGAGCGCCGTAACTGAAAAATGCGCGGTCCGCATCGAGGCGAGCTCCGGAGTGTTCTCCATTCCTGGGCTAGGTTTGGAAACAACTTTTCAACTCGAACGGAGGGTATTCGAGCGCAGGGATTGACCTAAACCATATCGCTGCGGCAGCAGTCAAAAGGGCGGTTGCGTGGAGCTAGTAAGAGGCGGTGAAAAATGTGGGTGTTTTTGTGGGTGTACTCGTTCCAAATAGCGCGAAATTGTGGGTAGTCCCCACAGTCTGTAAAATTTTCTGCGTCTGCAATTCACTGATCATGAGCGATATAAAACAATTCTGGGCAATGCTGAACGGCGCGAATTTTCAACTGTTAATCGAAGGGTTGTAGGTTCGAGTCCTACCTGAGGGCCAATCAGTCTAAGCGGCTTCCTCCTCCCGGCTTCACGACATCCCGCACAAAAATATCCGATTATCGGCACCGTTTCGGGTAGTCGCGCTGTGCCCATTCGCGTAGCTCTACTTGCAGACAATTGCTTCAAGCGCGCTGCGCCTGGCTCCCTTCCAGATATGGCTGCAGACAATACTGCATGACTCAGAGAACAACTTTATAAGGAGAGCCGCAGGACCTCTTGGTTCTGCGGCCTTTTCTGTGCTGCCCATTTTTATTTACCGCTGGATCATCCGTCCAGCTTCAGGCACGGCAAGCACTTGCCCGCAGCCACTGCGTTCCAACACTCTCATGGCTTTCCTTCAGAAGCCGCAGGGATGCGCTCATAAGCTGTTTTCCAGAAACCTCTTTCATTCCCTGTTTCAGACCGTTTAGTATGGCGCGATAACCTGTGCGATAACGGGAGGGAGCTTTACGGTAGCGATGGCCAAGACAAAAAAAGAGAATTCACTGCCGGAGCAACCCGTTACGCTCAAGTCGCTGGCCGCCTATCTCAAGCTGAATCCAGCCACAATCTCGGTAGTTTTGAACGACGTTCCGGGGCGTTCCATTCCTGAGCCCACGCGCGAACGCATCCGCGAGGCGGCACGCAAGTTCAAATATCAGCCCAGTTTTGTTGCCCGATCGCTGCGCAACCGCCGCACCATGACCATTGGCATCCTGGTGCCGGTACTGGCCGAGGGCTATCACACTGAAGTGATGAGCGGCATTGGCGATTATCTGCTCGAGCAGGAGTATTTCTACTTCATTGCGCATCACCGCCATCGGCCTGATTTGATTGAGCAGTATCCGCGCATGCTGCTGGGCCGTGGCGCCGAGGGCATCATCGCTATCGATACTCATCTGGAGCATGATCTGCCCGTGCCCGCCGTGGCCGTGGCTGGACACCGCACGATGCCAGGCATCACCAATGTGGTGCTCGATCATTATCGCGCGGCCGAACTGGCGCTCAAGCACCTCTATCAGCTCGGGCACCGCGAGATTGCCTTCATGCGCGGGCAGCCGTACAGCTCCGACTCTGGCATTCGCTGGGAGAGCACCGTGTCCGTGGCGGCGAAGCTCGGCCTGCAAATTCGCCCTGAACTCACCGTGCAGCTCGATCAGGACATCAGCTCTCCTGAGTTGGGCTATCCTCCGGTCCGCAAGCTGCTCAGCCAGGGACGTCCCTTTACGGCATTGCTCTCGTTCAATGACATGGCCGCCATCGGCGCTATGCGTGCGCTGCACGATGCAGGTCTTCGCGTGCCAACCGATGTTTCTGTTGTGGGCTTTGATGACGTCGAGCATGCCGCGTTTCATACGCCCAGCCTGACGACCATCCGGCAACCGTTGCATGACATGGGCAAGCTGGCGGCCAAGACGCTTCTTGATCAAATCAAGACCGGGAAAATGCCGCCTCCGCAAATTGCCGTCAAACCGCAGTTGATGGCCCGCGAATCGACCGGCCCGGCACAAGGGGCAGAGCCAGCCGCCGCGCGAAAGAAAGCCAGGCCTGCCTCGTCTGTTGTGTAATGCCCTCGTGACGATTGCTACAAAATATCGGCTTCGGCCCTCGATCATACTGCTCTACCTTGGGTTTCTGGGCACCGGCGCCCTGACCGTGTTGCTGGGCGTGGTTCTACCCAAGGTGTCCTCGGCCTGGCATCTCACCGACAGCCAGTCGGGGACGCTGCTCATGACGTTATTTGCCGGCAGCTCGCTGGGGGCTCTGTTTGTGCGCAGGCATTTTCAGCGGACGCTCACCTATGGCTACCTGCTGATTCCCGTCTCGGGTCTGCTGCTGGCGGCGGCTCCGCACGAGCTGGCGGTGCCTGCGATTTTCTTCTACGGATTGGGGCTCGGGCTGGCGATGACCTCCACCAGCATGGTGGTGGGTCGTCTCTTTCCTCAGAAGCGGGGAGCGGCGCTATCATTTCTCAATTTCTGCTGGAGCATCGGCTCCACGCTCTGCCCGCTGGTGATTGCACGCGTGCCTAACCATCTCTCGCCCGCCACGCTGGGGATCGCCGTAGCCGTCATGGCACTTCCCTTTGCTGCGCTGCCTTTGCTGGGCGGCCTTGAGGCTCCGGTTCAACCGGCCGGACCGGGCCGCGTGCTTGACCAGTCCTTGCGCACGCTGGTCATTTTTGCTCTGGCGGGCTTTCTTTATGTCGGGATTGAGAGCGCCGTGGGCGGATGGCTCACCACCTTTGCCCTGCGCACGGTGGCGTGGAGCTATGCCCGCAGCAGCCTGACGGCTGCCTGCTTCTGGGGGGCTGTGCTGGCCGGGCGTGGCCTCACGCCTCTGATATTGGAGCGGGTCCGCGAAGTGCAGCTCTTTCGCCTGGCGGTGCTGGCTTTGATGGCCGGGTTGGGCATGCTGGTGGCCGCGCACTCGGCCTGGCTGCTGCTGGCGGGGACCGTTTTGACCGGTCTGGCGCTCGCGCCCATCTTTCCGCTCGTGCTCTCGCTCTTTATGGCGCGGGCCGGCGAGTCAAAACATACGGGATGGGTCTTTATGGTCTCAGGCTTTGGCGGCGCGGTGATGCCGTGGCTGACGGGGGTTCTCTCCACGGGCGCACACTCGCTTCGGATCGGGCTTCTGGTTCCCTTTGCCGCGTCGCTGGTGATGATGATGTTGATGGTGGGATTCGGGTTGACGCGAGTCCCGGCCAGTGCTCAATCCACAGAGATGGCGGCATCCTGAGCTCGCGCGGCTAGAGTTTTTGCGGGCATGGCCCGAAGCGGCGCAGCAGGTCCTCAACTTCCGCGGGATTCTTGTTGTCCCAGGTAGACTCGCCGCCCGTCTGCACGCCGGCGCTGGTTTCGGTCTCGGTGTACACCCAACTGGCCGCGCGGTCTTCCGGCTCGGCCGCCCAATCATTGCCCTTACCCTGCACCCGGGTTGATCCGCGCTCCCATCCGCGCGGAGTCAGATGCCATTCGGTCCATTCTTTGCGAACTGCCATAACGGTAGTGTAACGGCGCGGGCGAGCCGGTGTGACAGACCTCCGGGCACGAAGGACGCCGGGAGGCGCACAATGGTCCTATGATTCTTGAGACCTTCCCTGTCGGCATGCTGCAGTGCAATTGCACCCTGATTGGAGACGAGACCTCACACGAGGCCATGGTGATTGATCCGGGCGACAACATTCCGCAGATTCTGGCGCGTTTGAAGGCGCACGGACTCGTGCTGATGCAGATTGTGGTGACCCACGCGCACATTGACCATGTGGGCGGCGCGCTGCAGCTCAAGCGGGCGACCGGAGCCCCTATCTTGCTCAACCAGAACGACCTGCCGCTTTTGAAGATGATGGACGTGCAGGCGGGGTGGCTCGGCATTGAGCCGCCCGAGGTGACGCCGCCCGATGCCTCAGCGGAGCACGGCATGATTGTGGGCATTGCGGAGCATCCGGCCCAGGTATTACATACCCCGGGCCACACGCCGGGCAGCATTTGCCTGCTCTTTGAGAAGGACAATCTGCTCCTGGCCGGGGACACGCTGTTTGCCGGATCCATCGGCAGGACCGACCTGCCCGGCGGAGATTCGGGGCAGATTCTGCGTTCTATTCACGACCGCCTGCTGCCCTTGCCCGATGAGCTCAGGGTAGTTCCCGGGCACGGAGCCATGACGACGATTGGCGAGGAGCGGGAGAGCAATCCATTCCTGCGTTGAAGCAGCACATGAATACGCCTCAACTATAGTTATTTCAAGCGGATAGTGAACACTTCTTAAATTGTCGCTTTACCGGACTCAAGAAGTGCAACAGAACATTAAATGCCAGTGTTTAACTCATTGATTAGCTGACAGATAGCCTTGATTCCGCATTGAAAGGTCCCCAAGGGAGTTAACAGACTCAGGACGAGCCAGCCAGAGCCGGAGAATCCGAAGAAGTGGCCGGGATGGACGTAGACTCCGGTCTTTTGCAGCAGGCGAACCGCGAGGTCTTCATCGCTTTCGAGGGCCGGTACCCGGAGTACGGCATACCAGCCAGCCTCCACAGTGAGCCGGGAGACCAGGGACTGGCGGGACAGGGTGGCGTCCAACGCGGCGAGGTTGGCATGGGTGCGGTCGCGGACCTGATTCTGGATGGCGTGCCGTTGAGTGAGCCAGTGAGGCAGGGCGTGCTGGATGGGGGCGTTCATCGACAAAAAAGTGTCGGCAATGACTTCGAGACGCTGGACGGCCTCCCGCACTTCCCTTTCGGGGCCGCAGGCGGCGATCCAGGCGGCTTTCATTTGCGGCAGGGCGGCGATCTTGCTGAGGCCGCTCAAGACGAAGGTCAGCACCGGATGCTTCCCTGCCGCGAAACTGGAGGCGGCATGGCCAGGGGCGAGCGGGTAATCAAGAAAGACTTCATCGACGATGAGAGCAAGGTCATGAGCGGCGCAGATGCGCTCCAGGGCTGCCCGTTCGGCTGACGAGGTGAAGTGCCCGGTGGGGTTATTGGGGTGGACGAGCGCGATGGCCCGGGTACGTGGGGTAATGCGCTCCTCAAGACCCTGCAGATCCATTTGCCAGCCGTGGTCGTAGAAGAGCGGGAAAGAAGTCAGACGCACGTCGTCGATTTGAGCCAGAAAGTCAAAGAGTGGATAGCTGGGCTGGGCCAGCAGCACCTCGTCACCGGGGTTACAGAGCAGGCGAAAGAGAAAGCTATAGGCCTCGCTGGTGCTGGTGGTGAGCACGAGTTGCTCCGGGTGCAGAGCGGCCCCGGCCTCGGCGTAGTAGGCGCAGACCGCCTGCCGGGCGGCGAGCATGCCGCGCGGGTCAGGGTCATAGGCCATCGCGCCGGGGGCGGCGAGCGGAGAAAGAATCGCCTCAGAGTCATAGGCAAAGCCGGACTGGGTGGGATTGGAGGCGGTGAGGTCATAGACCGGCAGACCGGCGAGGCGGCGCTCGTGGAGCGCACGGCTTGAGGGCGACTCGCTGAGGTCCCAGGCAGTACGGCTGGCGAAGGTAACAGACATATCTTTCATTTTGCTCCGGGCACTTTGCCCAGGGGTGCAACTTGTTGATTCCTCGTCTTCCATTTCCCACAGCCTGCCGAGCCGCGCACCGTCATAATGGAAGCAGGAAGTATCCCCAACCCAGGAGTGTGCATGCCGATTCGCGGTGTCATTTTCGATTATGGAATGGTGCTGAGCACCGCGCAGGACCCGGCGGCCCATACACGGCTGCGCGAGATTACGGGACTGGAGCGCGCCGCGTTTGAGGAGCACTACTGGCGGCACCGTCACCAGTATGATCTCGGGAACCTGAATGGCACGGCCTACTGGCGGAAGATTGCCGCCGATGCCGGGCTGAGCTTCACGCCGGAACAACTGGAAGAACTGGTGGAGAATGACGTGCTGATGTGGGCCTCACTCAACGAGGAGATGCTGGCCTGGGCGGCGGCCCTGCAGGACCGGGGCATGCGCACGGCGATTCTCTCAAATATGGGCGAGGAGCTTTTACGCTACATGCGGCAGGAGTTTGCCTGGCTGAAGCACTTTACCCACCATACGTGGTCATGCGAGCTGCAGATTGCGAAGCCTGATCCGGCAATCTATACGTGGACGTGCGAGAAGATGAGCGTGGCCCCGGACGAAGCGCTGTTTATCGACGACAAGCCGGAGAATGTGAAGGCGGCGGCGGAAGTGGGGCTGCACGCCATCCAGTTCAGGAACGTGGCGCAGTTGCGGCACGAACTGGAGCGGCGGGACCTGCTGGCCGGATGGCCTCTGCCCGGAGACGCTCCTGCCCCGACGGATGGTCAGGAACGGGTCACGGGGGATGGCTTGCCGGGCACGGATAGCTGCTCGACGATCTCCACATCAAAACCCTGAAGCGCGGGCACGTGCGTGGGGGTGTTGGAGAGCAGGCGAATCTTGCGGATGCCTAAATCGGCGAGAATCTGGCCGCCCAGGCCAACCTGGCGCAGGATGCGCTGATGGCGATCGCTGTTCCCTTCCGGATGGCTCTCACGCATGCGGCGCTCGGTGTGGAAGAGGATGCGCGGCGTCTCGGCGCGGCGGTCAATGTCAAACCCACGGCTGGTGTTGTGCAGGTAAAGGAGCGCGCCGCGGCCCGCCTGGGCGATGATGCGCAGCGATTCCTGCAGGATGGAGTGGCAGTCGCAAACGGGCGAGCCGAAGACGTCTCCAGCCAGACAATGCGAGTGGACGCGAACCAGTACCGGATCAGAGTTTGCGTCGGGTCCGGCGTTGGCGCCTGAGCCGAGATCACCCATCACAAGGGCGAGATGACTCTCTCCGCCGCCGACTTCGCTCTCATAAGCAATCATTTTGAATTCGCCGTGAGCCGTGGGCAGGGTGCCCTCAGCGACGCGGTAGATGTAGCGCTCGTTCTGCAGGCGGTAACGGATGAGCTCGGCCACGGTGAGCATTTTGAGGCCGTGCTGCTGGCAAAACGGGATGAGGTCGGGAACCCGGGCCATGCTGCCGTCGTCCTTCATGATTTCGCAGATGACCCCGGCGGGAATGAGGCCGGCCATGCGGGCCAGATCGACCGAGGCTTCGGTTTGCCCGGCGCGGACCAGCACGCCGCCCTTGCGGGCGCGCAGCGGGAAGACGTGGCCGGGACGTGCAAGGTCATGCGCCGAGGAGCCGGGGTGAATGGCCACCTGGATGGTATGGGCGCGGTCATGCGCGGAGATGCCGGTGGTGACGCCCTCTCGCGCCTCGATGCTCTCAGTGAAAGCGGTGCCGAACTTGGAGGAGTTCTGCTGCACCATGGGGTTAAGGCGCAGGTAATCGGCGCGCTCCTCGGTGAGGGTGAGGCAGATGAGGCCGCGGCCGTGGCGGGCCATGAAGTTGATGGCCTGGGGGGTGACGAACTCGGCGGCGAGGGTGAGATCGCCCTCGTTTTCGCGGTCCTCGTCATCAACGACGACGATCATTCGCCCGGCGCGGAATTCGGCCAGGGCTCCGGGCACATCAGTAAAAGGCGACTCGGCTTGCATGACTCCTTAGTTTCGCATGGAACGGGGTCACGGATGGACGGCTGCATGTGCGGTGCAGCAAGTGATTGCAGGACAGTGTCTTACCGTAGTACGCGGACAGGAATGTGAACCTGGATTCGCATTTTATGGAGAAAATGAGCTAAAAAGCGTAGTTATGTCTTGGCATTTCAATTATTTACGGGATATGTGAATGCGAATTCACTTGTGGAGGATTTTATTTTCCGGACATCCAGCGGGCATGGCGTACCAGTATAACGTGTTGACTGGTAATGGTTTACGGCTTCCTCGGAAATGTGATTCCGGATTCACGTTTGAAAAACATGCGTGGGCGCAGATCGAGAATCAACCCCTGCTTTTATGGTAGCCCGAAGGGCGCGAGTTCCGGTAGGAGAGAATGCGAAAGGCCCGGTTGCGCGAAGCAGCCGGGCCTGGAATTCGCCGGTGATCTGTTGAGTTTGACCTGAGGCACCCTTGACTGCTGGATGGGCCTCGGCGCGGATGAAGCTAAGAAACGCCAGGTCTAGAGCAAAGGGTGCTCTAAGCCTCAGTCACCTCACGTGTTGTGTTGCAACAACTGCCTTCAGAACTTTTCATAGATATGGATCAACCTCCTTTCCCGTGTACCCACACCGTAGAACCGGGCGGGCGGCGGGTCAAGGGGCGGAGATGGAGAAAGTGTGAGGGAATCAAAACTGGTACGCGGAGTGAGGTAGCAGGTGTTGTGGCCGGGGCGGAGGCTGCGCCCTTCAGAGCGGTGTGGCGGAATGCAGGTCCCTCCACTGCGCTTCGCTCCGGTCGGGATGACAAAGGCTTTTTGCCGTGCGCACTGGTGGTCGCGGCAAGGCTCTGGCCGGGATGACAAGCGGGTGGGGTGGTGGGAGAAACTCCGGGCAGTGGTGGCGAGGGAGAGATCGCCGGGATTCTTCGCTTCGCTCAGGATGACGCATCGTTGATGGGGGGGGGAGTATGGGGGTTGCCTGCGCTTCGCTTCACCACCCCAGCGTGCTGCGCACGCCGGGGACCCCGGTTCGCTCGGAATGACGCTTGGATGGAGTGTGAAGAGAGTGGAGAGGTTGGCGGCTTGCATGGGCGTGGCGGTTTGCTCATGCTAAGGGTTGGAGGCGAATGGCAATGCGGCAGCATCTGGTGGCTCTGACGGTGACGGTTCTGCTGGGACTGATCGCCGTGGTGGCTTTTTTTCTGATCATCTCGGCGCGGCCAAAACCTCCTGCGCCTGTGGCGGCGGGCGCGAAGACAGAACAGCCGGCGAGCACCTCGACCCCGTCCCGTTGAGTTTGTATGGCCCAGGGCTGCACACCTGAAATGGTGGACTAGAACTGGCGGCTGACCCCTGACAAATGAAAACCCGGTAAGAAGAGCGCAGGGATCGCTGCGCGGCCGCGCGGGCACAGTAAACTAGAAGCAGACCTATGATTTCAGTGAATAACGTAAGCATGCGCTATGGCGCGAAGATATTGTTTGAAGACGTCACCGTGACCTTCATTGTGGGCCGGCGCTATGGCCTGACCGGCCCTAACGGCGCGGGCAAATCGACGTTCATGAAGATTTTGACCGGCGAGCTGGAGCCGCAAAAGGGCAATGTGGTGCGGCCCAAGAAGCTCGGCGTGCTGCGCCAGGACCAGTTTGCGTTTGACGCCTATCGCGTGATCGATACGGTGATCATGGGCAACGCTCCCCTGTGGGCGGCGCTGGAAGAGCGCGACCGCATTTATGAGAAGGCCGAGCTGACCGATGCGGACGGCATGCGTCTGGGCGAGCTCGAAGGCATTGTGGGCGAGGAAGACGGCTACACGGCGGAGAGCGATGCGGCGATTCTGCTGCAGGGACTGGATATTCCGGACGAACTGCACGAGCGCAAGATGGGTGAGCTGCAGGGCGGCCAGAAGGTGCGCGTGCTGCTGGCGCAGGCGCTGTTTGGCAAGCCGCAGGCGCTGCTGCTCGACGAGCCGACGAACCACCTGGATCTCGACTCGATTCACTGGCTGCAGGACTTTCTGCTGAAGTTTGAAGGCACGCTGATCACGATTTCTCACGACCGCCACTTTTTGAACAGCGTGACCACCCACACGGCAGACATCGACTACCAGACGATCATTACCTACACGGGCGGCTATGACGATATGGTGGTGGCCAAGTCGCAGGTGCGTTCGCGGCTGGAGTCAGAGAATGCGCAGCGCGAGAAGAAGATTGCGCAGTTGAATGAGTTTATTGCGCGCTTTGCCGCTGGTACGCGTTCGAGCCAGGTGACGAACCGCAGAAAAGAAGTGGAACGGCTGCAGACAAACGAGCTGGCGCGGTCGAACATCGCCCGTCCGTATATTCGCTTTGAGCAGAACCGGCCGTCAGGCAAGCAGACTATTGAGTTTGAAGGACTGCGCAAGGTGTATGACGACCAGGTGGTGATTGAAGGCTTCAGCGGCATGGTGATGCGCGGTGAAAAGATCTGCCTGATGGGTCGCAATGCGCAAGGCAAGACGACTGTGCTGAAGTGCCTGCTGTCGGTCGATCCAGATTTGAAGGATAAGGAATTTGTGCTGGACGGCGGCACGATCAAGTGGGGCCACGAGGCGCAGATCGGGTACTTTCCGCAGGACCATACAGGGCTGATCGCCCACGGCATGACGGTGTCAGAGTGGCTGCATCAGTTTGACCCGAAGGCGACGCAGGAAGATATTCGCGGCATTCTGGGCCAGATGCTGTTTCGCGGCGAGGAAGGGCTGAAGCCGACCAATGCCCTGTCGGGCGGCGAGACGGCGCGCCTGCTGTTTTGCAAGCTGATGCTGGAGAAGCCGAACGTGCTGATTCTGGACGAGCCGACGAATCACCTGGACCTGGAGTCCATCAATGCGCTGAACGTGGCGCTGCAGCGCTATGAAGGCACGGTGCTGCTGGTAACACATGACCACGATCTGATTGATGAAGTGGGCACGCGCATCTGGCACTTTGAGGGCGGAGTGATTGAAGACTTCAAGGGGCCGTACAGCGAATACCAGTCCGCCGTTGCGGCGGCACGCTAGCGGAGCCGGCCTTTGGCTCTGCTGCTTAACGCACAATCTGTTACCAAAGCCTTTGGCGCGACGCCATTGTTTCGCGAGATTTCTTTCGCGGTGAACGAGGGCGACCGCGTCGGGGTGATTGGCCCGAACGGCTCGGGTAAGTCCACGCTGCTGCGCATGCTGGCCGGCGAAATAGAGCCGGATGCCGGCGAGGTGACGCTGCGCTCGGGCGCGCGGATGGTCTACATTGAACAGGAGTCGCAGTTTGCGCCGGGCGAGACGGTGCGCTCAGTGCTGGAAGCGGCGCTGCGCCGGGCGAAGGTCCCGGAAGATGAATGGGAGATGCGGCTGCGCGCGACCCTGGGCAAGGCAGGCTTTGCGGATTTTGCCACCGAAGCGGTAACGCTTTCAGGCGGATGGAAAAAGCGGCTGGCGATTGCGCAGGGACTGGTGCAGAATCCGGACCTGCTGCTGCTGGACGAACCGACGAACCATCTGGACCTGGCTGGGATTGCGTGGCTGGAAGATGTGATTCGGCAATCGCCGTTTGCAACGGTGGCGATTAGCCATGACCGCTATTTTCTTGAGAATTTTGCCAGGGAGATTGCGGAACTGAGCCGGGCTTATCCGTCAGGGCTGCTGCGCGCGAAGGGCACGTATTCAGACTTTCTGGAAGCAAAGGGAGCGTACCTCGCCGCGGAGACGAAGCGGCAGGAGTCACTCGAAAACCGCGTGCGCGTGGAGAAGGAATGGCTGCGGCGCGGACCGAAGGCGCGGGCGACGAAGGCCAAGGCCCGCATTGACCGCGCGAATGAATTGATTGGAGAGCTGGCGGATTTGAGTGGCCGGTTGAAGACGGCTTCTGCGGGCATCGACTTTACGGCGACGGACCGGCAGACGAAGCGGCTGGTGGAGATGGAGGGCGTCGAGTACTCGGCCGATGGGCGGGTGCTGTTTGAGCATCTCCACTTCCCTGTTGTGGCGGGCGCGCGTGTGGGCATTGTGGGCCCGAACGGCAGCGGCAAGACGACGCTGCTGCGGCTGATTGCGGGCGAGTTGGAGGCGGAGCGTGGGAAGATCACGCGGGCCAATGCGCTGCGCATTACTTATTTTGAGCAGAACCGGAAACTCGACGGCGAGCAGACGCTGCGGCGGGCACTGGCTCCGGACAGCGACTCGGTGGTGTATGGGGATCGCGTGATTCTTGTGGCGTCGTGGGCGTCACGGTTTCTCTTCACGGGCGAGCAATTGAATCAGCCGGTGGAGCGGCTCTCAGGCGGCGAGCGGGCGCGCGTGCTGCTGGCGCGGCTGATGCTGCAGCCGGCGGACCTGTTGATTCTGGACGAGCCGACAAATGACCTGGATATTCCGACGCTGGAGATTCTGGAGGAGAGCCTGCTGGAGTATCCGGGAGCGGTGCTGCTGGTGACGCATGACCGCTATCTGCTGGATCGTGTGTCGAGCGTCGTGATCGGGCTGGATGGGCGGGGCCATGCGGCCAGCTTTGCCGATTATGCGCAGTGGGAGCAGTGGATGGCCGAGCAGGAGGCCTCGCGCAAAGCCGAGCAGCAGGCCCGGGCCGCGGCGGCACGGAGTGAACCGGCACAGGGAGCAACGGCGGCTTCAGTTGCGGCTCCGGCGAAGAAGAAACTCTCCTACATCGAAGCGCGGGAGTGGGCGGGGATTGAAGATCAGATTGCGGAGGCGGAGGCGGAGTTGCAGCGACACAAAGTGGCGCTTGAAGACCCGGCTGTGGCTACCGATGCGGCCCGCCTGCAGGAGACGCTGGGACAAATGGAAAGCGCGCAACAGGCAGTGGATGCCCTGTATGCGCGCTGGGCGGAGCTGGAAGCGAAGCAGATCTAAAGCAGGCTACATTCCAGAAGCAGATTTATTGGTGATCTGGGTCAGGCCCTTCAAATGCCTCATGGGTGATGCCGGTGATGGAGTGAATGACGGAGACGATGATGACGGCTCCGGCAGCCATCATGACTTCATGTGCCACCTGATGCAGTTGAGGCATGGGTGTGTTGGCGCGCAGCGTGGAGCCAATGAAGGCAAGGGCGAACTGAACGACGGCTCCACTGACAGGAACCCAAAGACAGAGCAAAGAGGCTGGCAGAAATGCCGCCGCAATGAGGACAAGCTTGGTCTGCATGACCGTGAGAGGCCAGGTGTGCAGCTTGAGCACCGGCATGCCGTAGGTGTGAAAAACCCAGCCGGCAAAGACGCAGTTTGCCAACAGAACAACGAGTTGCAAGACACGGAAGAGTTTCATGTTGCAAGGGGGATGGGAAGCGGCCCCACCTTTGCTCCTTTATCGCAGACCCGGCAGAGACTATATCGACCGGGAGAGACAACTATTTGATTCCTTTAGACAAATACACCTGTCGTAGGGAATATACCGGAATTCGTAGCCCAGCCCAAGCGGATAGGCGGAATTCTTTGCCATGACGCTATTTGTTCCTGTAAAGTGCACAAATTGGGCAAGTAGAGGGCTAACCGGTCATAAAGATTTCGGACCTGGCATCGCTCGAGGGCATGCGTGCATCTCAGGGGCTGCCTGATATTTGGCAGGCCGGGAATTACTATCTGGAATGTGAATGTTTTTTCATTGTTAATCGTGTGGAATCTCGGCTAGTCTAAAGATGTCTTTAGTTCCTGCCCGCTGAATCACCGGCCTTACAGTAGAAAAACCGGCCCCCTACTTGAATTAGGTGACCTATGGAGAACAGTCTTTACAGGCAAATTCTCGGTATTCGCTTCTATACGGGATCAGCAACCCAAAGCGTAACCCAGATGCAGGAAAATGGCGGACTGCTGGTTGTGCCAGCGGCTCCAGCCTTGAAAGATCTGCCGACCCACAGTGCTTATCGCGAAGCTTTGCTGAATGCGGACCTGGTGATTACGGATAGCGCGCTGATGGTGATGGTGTGGAATATGCTGCACCGGGACCGGATTCGCCGCGTGTCAGGCCTTGAATATCTGCGGGAAATGTTGCAGCGGCCGGAGGCACGATTCCCAGGCAACACTTTCTGGATCATGGCGAGCGAAGAGAGTGCCTCGCGCAACCTGGTGTGGCTCCGCTCGCAGGGCATACTGGTGCCAGAGTCGCACGTCTACCTAGCACCCATGTATCACGGCAGCATCGATGACCAGGCCCTTTTGCGGCGGCTGGAAGAGTTGAAGCCCAAGCACATCGTGGTGACGGTGGGCGGCGGGACGCAGGAGAGGCTGGGCAAGTATTTGAAGTTCAACCTGAGCTACCGGCCAGCGATTCATTGCATTGGCGCGGCCATCGCGTTTCTCAGCGGAGACCAGGTGAATATTCCAGTGTGGGCTGACAAGATGGGGCTCGGATGGCTGCTACGCTGCCTGTCGAGCCCAGGCCGCTATGTTCCCCGCTACTGGGCGGCGCGCAAGCTGGTGCCGCTGCTGGTGCGGTATCGGGACCGGATGCCGCCAACGAGTGACCGGAACAAGGCTGCTGCTGCCTGAGCCAAGTCATCCTCATGGAAACATGAGATTCTGTTGCCAGCATGCAATTTATTGAGTTTGTTTCATTGGCCCCGTACACCACGTTTGGTATCGGAGGCCCGGCTCGCTGGTTTGCCGAAGCTACTTCTGAAGAAGATGTAACCGCCGCATTTGCTTTTGCCGGTAAACGCGGCGTTGCTGTTTTTGTGCTGGGCGGCGGCAGCAATCTGCTGGTGAGTGACCACGGCTTTGCGGGGCTGGTGCTGCGTGTGGGAGTGCGCGGTATTCGGCAGCAGGGCGATGTGTTTCACGTAGCCGCGGGCGAAAGCTGGGACGAGTTTGTGAGCCATGCGGTGAGCCGGGGCTATGGCGGAGTGGAGTGCCTGGCGGGGATTCCCGGCACGGTGGGCGCGACGCCGGTGCAGAATGTGGGCGCATACGGGCAGGAGGTTGCGGAGACGATTGCCTCGGTGCGCGCGTATGACACAGTTCTGGAACAATTTGTCACTCTTGCGGTGACAGAATGCGGCTTTGCCTACCGGCATAGCATTTTCAACACAGAGCAGCGCGGCCGTTATGTGGTCACCGAGGTTGCTTATGCGCTGCGGCCGCAAGCCGCGCCGCATCTGGCCTACGCGGACCTGCAACGGCGCTTCCCTGCCGGATCGCAGCCCACACTTGCGGAGGTGAGCGAGGCGGTGCGTGAGATTCGGCACGGCAAGGGCATGCTGATTGTGCCGGGCGAGCCGGATTGCCGGAGCGCGGGAAGTTTCTTCAAGAATCCTGTGATTGACCGCGCGTTATATGAACGGATTGCGGCGAAGTCAGAGACTCCGGTGCCTTCATACCCAGCGGGTGAGGGGCAGGTGAAACTGCCAGCGGCCTGGCTGGTGGAGCAGGCAGGATTTCCGAAGGGATTTGGCGATGGACCGGCTGGAATTTCGAGCAAGCACACGCTGGCGCTTGTGAATCGCGGCGAGGCCAAGGCTTCGGATGTGCTGGTGCTGGCGACGCAAATTTTACAGGGTGTTTACAAGAAGTTTGGCGTAACGCTGGAGATGGAACCGGTGGTGGTGGCTTAGCCAGCGCGAGTGGTTTGTATCTCTGCGAGTAAAGGGTTTTCCGGTGGACGGGATCCGCGCGATGGTGGGCTTGTGTGCTTGCCGCTCGACATGCTTCCGCTCCCCTTCTGAATACGAAAATCGTACTCCGCTATGTGCGGATTTTGGGGGGGGCAGGTCCCCTCATCGAACAGTGGAGGCGAGAATATAATGAGGGGTGTCTTCACATTGCCCTGGCTGACAGAACGCCTGCAGAGATGTGCCAGTTGTGTCACGCCTAGACGCGATATGACCGGCACAAAAACAGGCCGAGAATCAACCCTCTAACTGGTACTATTTTTTTCAGGCCGTTCAGCATACCAGCTTGTCTCATCTCAACTGGTAGAAATTTTTTCTGGTATCCCAACCGCTGCCGAGCGGAAAAGACACAACATCGCAAACGTTGGGGCGACCATGACGCCTTGATCGCAAAAAACAACAAGCACGGTGGTATTTACTTCAATCACAGAGGCGATAGATGGCTGATCCGGAAAAGGCGATTATGGTCCACAAGCTCTCCGACGTAGCGACTGAGGCTATCGGTGAAGGGACTACGATCTGGCAGTATGTCGTAATTCTTGCCAAGGCGAGGATTGGTTCCCACTGCAATATTTGTTCGCATGTATTTATCGAGAACGATGTTGTTATAGGCGACAGAGTCACCATCAAATGCGGCGTGCAGCTGTGGGATGGACTCCGGGTCGGCAATGATGTCTTCATTGGTCCGATTCCCACATTCCCACCGCCACGACGACCACGAGCAATCTATGAAATCATCCCGAAAAGAAGCCGTCCGCGCTGCCCGCCTCAAACTGACCCTTCAGGCTCATTTCTGGATTGGAAAAGACTCGGAATACACTGCATACAGGATTTCTTAGCTCCTGCCCCGTATCGAAGAACAGATACACTGATCTGGACAACCAAGCTTGAAGTGGCTCAATGGCAGGCAGAGGTGTTAATGGAGAAGGCTTTCAACAAAACTTTTATTCATAAGTTTGCCGACGTTTCTTCCGTGGCCATTGGGGAAGGAACCAGAATTTGGCAGTTCGTCGTGATCTTCGCGGGAGCCAAGATCGGTTCAGAATGCAACATCTGTGCTCATGTACTGATTGAGAATGACGTTGTCGTCGGGGACCGAGTGACTGTTAAGAGCGGGGTCCAATTGTGGGACGGTATGCGCGTGGGCGACGATGTATTTATTGGTCCCAACGCAACTTTTGCAAATGATAAGTTTCCGAGAAGTAAACAGTATCCCGACACCTTCGCGCAGACAATCATTGAAGATGGTGCTTCCATTGGGGCTGGAGCGGTTGTTCTGCCCGGTATTGTCATCGGGCGAGGGGCCATGGTTGGCGCTGGAGCAGTAGTCACCAAGGATGTTGCTCCACGCAGTCTCGTGTACGGTAATCCGGCAAAACATGTGAGATTCCTTGGGTGATGAAAATGACAGTTGGCTCTTGCAAAATCATCGACCTGCCGAAGCTATCCGATCCGCGCGGAAACCTCACATTTATTGAAGGCGGCCAGCACATACCCTTTGACATTCAGCGCGTTTATTATCTCTACGATGTGCCTGGCGGAGCCGAACGCGGCGGTCACGCGCACAAGGGCCTGCACCAGTTGATCATTGCCATGTCAGGAAGCTTTGATGTGATCCTCGATGATGGCAACGAAAAACGCCGAGTGCATTTGAATCGTTCGTACAACGGGCTTTATGTTTGCCCGATGATCTGGCGTGAGCTCGACAATTTTTCCTCAGGCTCCGTCTGCATGGTGCTGGCGTCCAACAAGTACGACGAAGCCGACTACTATCGCGATTACGGTGAATTCCTGAACGCGCGGAGTTCTGGATGAAGGTCCCATTTCTTGATGTCGGGGCAGCCTATCGCGAAATTCAGTCCGAGCTGGAAGCGGCGATCCTGGCCTCCTTGCGCTCCGGCTGGTATATCGGCGGCGAGGACGTGGACGCCTTCGAGCAGGAATTCGCCGCCTACACAGAAACGCAACATTGCGTCGGAGTCGCCAACGGCCTCGATGCGCTGCATCTGGCTTTGCTCGCGATGGAGATTGGCGCAGGGGACGAGGTCATCGTTCCCTCCAATACGTACATTGCCACTTGGCTAGCCGTGAGCCAGTGTGGAGCGATTCCAGTTCCCGTAGAGCCGGTCGCCTCTACCTACAACCTGGACCCGAGCAAGATTGAAGCAGCCATTACTGATCGCACAAAAGCGATACTTCCGGTACATCTCTATGGCCAGCCAGCGGACCTCGATCCCATACTTGAAATTGCGAGGAAGCACGGACTGCGTGTTCTGGAGGATGCCGCGCAGGCTCACGGCGCGCGTTATAAGGGGAGACGCATTGGGTCCCATGGAGACGCTGTGGCCTGGAGCTTTTATCCGAGCAAGAATCTAGGAGCGCTAGGCGACGCCGGGGCCGTTACGACCAATGATCTGGAGCTTGCCGAGCGAGTTCGTCTGCTAAGAAACTACGGGTCGCGGGTAAAGTATGTGAACGAGATACAGGGCTATAACAGCCGACTAGATCCCGTTCAAGCAGCTGTTCTGCGTGTGAAGCTGAGGCATCTGGATGAATGGAATGCTCGCAGGACAGTGATTGCCGGCCGCTATCGTGCAGAGCTGGAGGGCGCTGGCCTGGTTCTGCCCCATGTCCCGGACTGGGCTAATCCTGTCTGGCATCTTTTTGTCGTCGAGTATGGCGATCGGGATGGTTTGCAAGGGGCATTGCAGCAAGCCGGGATCGGGACACAAATCCACTATCCCATTCCGCCCCATCTACAGTCGGCCTATCGAAGTGCCGGTTTCGGCAACGGAGATTTTCCAATCGCCGAGAATTCTGCCAATCGCTTGCTGAGTTTACCCATGGGGCCGCAGCAGGACGACGAGGCCACAACCGCAGTCATTCGCGCGGTGATCGCAGCCGTGCGTGGATAAGTAAGTCCGAAACAGCGTACCGCCGCATACTCAAGAACACATCGATTATTGGGAGGTCGTCGCTCCTAAAGATCGTAATGGCTGGTGTGTATGAAGATGTTGCCGTTGTGCTTCAGGCTTCGTGTGTTGAGCGGACGTAGCCGAAAGATCAGAACCAGCTTTGTTGCCGCTATTTTGTGCTGATTGCGCCCAGGTCGCGGAGGATGCATTCAGCTGCGGTGCGCGCGGAGATGAGCGCGCCCTGCACGCCGGGGAAGAGATGGTCATCTCCGCAGGCGTAGATGCCGGAGGAGAGGCGCGAGGCGTCTGGGGCGGGGTTCCATTCGACGTGGGGCGACAGCGGCAGGGCGCGTGCGATGGGATAGCTGGCGATGAGCTTCCACTCGCGCACGGTGTCGCCAAACCACTGACGGCACTGTTCGCGGACCTGTTCGGCGAGGCGGTTGAGTTCCTGCGGGTCCTGCGGTGCGGTGCCGACGACGTTCGCTGCGATGAGTTCGGCGCCGGGCGGCGCATATTGCGGCGAGACCCGGCTCATGACAGCGAGATGGTTGAGCAGGCCGGTGGCGGGCTGGCCGTCGCGCTTGTTGCCGTTGAGCACGAGAATGGGCTCCTGCACGGGGGCGTGCTCGGCGGCGAAGTAAAAAGTAGTGGTGCGGTTCCAGACAGCCGGGGCGCTGGCGTTGGGAGGCAGGCCGAAGTTCTCAGACGGCTGACCGGCGGCCAGCACCACGGCGCGCGCCATGACGGAACCGACGCCGTCGGCCTCAACCACGACTCCGTTGACTGTGGGCGCGATGCGATGGGCGCGAGCCTGCGTCTGGAGGGTGCGCGGCTTGAGGTTCTCTGCCATCTGGCGAGGGATGACGCCCATTCCCTGCTCTGGAACGGCCACCAGGCCCTGGGCGAAGATGCGGAAGAGGAACTCGAAGTAACGACTGCTGGTGGCCAGGTCGCGCTCGAGAAAGACTCCGCTGAAGAACGGACGGAAGAAGCACTCGATCATGGCAGGGCTGAAGCCGTAGCCGCGCAGGTATTCGAGGGTGCTGGTTTCAGGATTGGAAAAGAGCGATTCCCATGGGCCCTGCTGCACCTTGCCACGCAGGCGGGCGACGAGCAGCTTATCGCGCAGGGAGACGATGGGATCAAAGACCAGCTTGAGCGCCGCGCCGGGATCGCGGAATGGATCGGCGAAGTAGTGCATGCGCTCGTTGCAATGCACGAACGCGCCAGGCTTCATGGAGCAGAGTTGCAGGGCCGGATAGTTGAGCGCGCGCTGTGCCTCGGGATAGGCCGTGAGCAGGACCTGAAAGCCACGGTCGAGGCGGAAGCCCTCGACGAGATCGGTGCGGATGCGTCCCCCGGGAATGTCGGCTGCTTCGAGCAGGAGTACGTTGAGCCCGGCCTGTTCGAGCAGGCGCGCACAGTGCAGACCTGCGACCCCTGCTCCGACGATGACGACATCCATAAAATCCGCTACTCCTGTGGCGATGCTTACCGTGTGTTGCAGAGCGCCTCGATGGCCTGAGCCGCTCTTTTGCGAAGCTCATTTAATTCTGAAGCTGGCTTTTTGCGCAGAGTGACGTACGGCATACTCATGCGCGGGTTCGATGACAGATTATCAGCGTTGCGGTCGAGAAAGCTCCAGTAGAGCGAAGTGAAGGGACATGAAGCGTCACCGGTAGCTTTGCGCGGGTTGTACTGGCAGTGGCCGCAGTAGTCGCTCATGCGATGGATGTAAGCCGCGCCACTGACGTAGGGCTTGGTGGCGGTGAGTCCGTTGTCGGCAAAGGTAGACATGCCGAGCACGTTCGGCTCAACGACCCAATCGTAGGCGTCGATGTAGGCGACCCAGAACCAGTCAGTGAGCGCGCGCGGCGAAACGCCCAAGAGCGTGGCCAGATTGCTGAGCACCATGAGCCGCGTGATGTGATGCGACCATCCCTCGCGCCAAACCTGATCGATGACGGTATCGAGACAGTGCAGGCCGCTCTTGCGGCCCCAGAAGGCAGCGGGCAGCGGCCGGTGCGCATGGAGGGCGGATGGTTCGGCTCCAGCATAGGGGTCTTCTGGCGAAGAGTTGTTGCGAGGGCCGGGGAGCTGGCGATAGCCGTCGGTGCGGCGATGGAGGTGGCGCATGAATTCGCGCCAGCCGAGGATTTGACGGATGAAGCCCTCGGCGCTGGCGAGAGGAATGTGCCCGGCATGGGCGGCGCGAGCGACATCGTCAACGAGACGGCGCGGCAGCAGGCGGCTGATGTTGATGAGCGCGGAGAGGCGTGAGTGGAAGAGATCGGGCTCATGGTGCGCCATGGCGTCTTCGAATGGGCCGAAGTGTGGCAGCAGGTGCTCGAGCGCGAAGGACCATGCCTCATCCGCCTGTGCTTGCGTGACCGGAAGGTCAAAGCCGTCAAGCGTGCCGAAGTGGCTGGGAAATTCGCATGCGACGAGATGGAGCACCTCTTGCGTGACGCTGTCGGGATGGAAGCGCGGGCGCTCGGGCACAGGCGGCTGACCGCGATAAGGTTTGCGGTTCTCAGCGTCGTAGGAGTATTTGCCGCCGATGGGTTCGCCATTGGGCTGCATGAGGATGCCGGTCTTCTGACGCATGCGGCGGTAGAAGCGGTCCATCAGGAAGCGTTTGGTGGAGGGCGCGAATACGGAGTCGAAATCGGATTCAGTGGAGCACCAGGTGGTGTCTTCGACGAGCTGGAGCGGGATGCCGCGGACGCGTGCCTCTTCGACGTCGAGGCGCATCTCGCGCTCGGCCGACTGCATCATGGTGAGCGCGGAGAGGCGATGATGGCGCGTGACTTGCTCCAGTCCATCAGCAAAGATGCCGGGCGTGAACTCGTAGATAACTTTGACGCCACGGCGGGCCTGCTCCAGGGCGAAGTGACGCTGGTTGGCGAGGATGAGCGCGAGCTTTTTCTTGTGATAGGGGCGACGATGGGCCTTGGCGAGCGCCTCCATCATGACGATGCCGGTCTGGCTTACGGGCTGCTCGGTGAGCGGGCCGGTGGCATCGGTGAGGCGGTCGTAGGGGACGTAGATCCAGCGGCGCGCGGAGGCGTCGTCGCGCGTGGGCGTATGGGGACGGATGCGGTCTGCGAATTCGCTCATCGGGATTGGCTCGTAGAGATCAACTCATGAAGGTCCACCTGTGAGAGTAGCGAAGAGGCGTGGCGGGAACGAAGCCAGGCGAAGAAACGTGTTGGTGGGCTGAAAGCGCGCGGCTCCCTGCTTTGGCGAAGCTACAGCGCCAGGGAGCCGGGCGGATCAGTACAGCAGGAGTGCGACGCGGTAGGTGGTGAAGTCGGGCTGGGAGCCGTCAGAGGGACAGATGGCGATGGCGGCGTGCGTGGCTCCGCTGCTCTCGATCTGAGAGACGGCCTGCGGCGGAAGCTGAGTGAGATCGGGCGTGGTGAAGCGGACGAGCAGGCGGACGGGCGTTCCGGCTGGAAGCCGGTAGTCTGCGGCACAGGCGGCTTCGGCCGCGGCGTGTGAGCCGCCGGGGGTGATGCCGATGCGCTGCAGCAGCCGGGCGACCTGCTGTGTGGACTGCGAGGCGTCGCGTTGCTCGACAGCGGTGGCGAAATCGACGACCGCGTAGAAGTAGCCGCGGCGCTTGATAATGGCGACTCCGGCGGCGTTGAGGTGCGGGTTGAGAATGTTGGCGCGATGCGGGGGCGAGTGCACCCATTCGCGCTGAATGGCGGGGACGCTGTAGCCCATGGCGATGTTTTCCGCGACCGTCTCAAAGTGTGCGCCGGCATGGGCGGCGCCAAGAGACGAGCTCCAGGCGAGCGGAGGCAGACCGTGGCGGCCGCGGGCCTGGTTGGTGGCCTGAAATATCTGGCGTGCCCAGGCGGCAGCGCGGCTTGCCGGCTGCGCCTGCAATGGCGCGATGCAGAATGCGAGAAGGAGTACAGCGAGCAGAACAGGAAGCTTGCGGATGCGCATGGGGTGGTTCCTCAATAAGCCAATTCTGATGCATTGAGATGCATGGCGAAGTATGATCGGATTTGGCACAAACGTCTCCATTGCCTGTCTGGTCGCGCTTCAAAAAACAGCCGCTCGCCGCCATTGGTCTGGCTCTGGTGGTGCTGTTTCTGATTTGCGCGCTGTTTGCTCCCTGGCTTGCGCCCTATAATCCCGCGCACATTAACCTGATGGACCGGCTGGCCGGACCAAGCCGCAGCCACTGGTTTGGCACCGATGAGCTTGGGCGGGATATTCTTTCGCGCATTATTTATGGCGCGCGCATCTCGCTGGAAGTGGCCAGCTCAGTGGTGGCGCTGTCGCTGCTGCTGGGGCTGATTTTTGGCGGACTGGCGGGCTTTTATGGCGGCGCGCTGGATGTGACGATCAACATTTTTGCGATCAATGCGTTCATGGCGCTGCCGGGGATTCTGCTGGCGATTGCGTTTGTGGCGTTTCTGGGGCCGGGCCTGATCAACCTGGTGCTGGCGCTGGCCATCGGCGGATGGGTGGGCTATGCGCGGCTGGTGCGCGCGCAGGTGCTGGCAGCGCGGGAGCGTGAATTTGTGGAAGCGGCCAAGGCATTGGGGGCGAGCGATCTGCGGATATTTGTGCGGCATATTCTGCCGAATATCTTGCAGCCCTTGATTGTGCAGTCGGCCATCGGCATGGCGGGCGCCGTGCTGGCCGAGGCGACGTTGAGCTTTCTGGGGCTGGGTGTGCCTCCGCCGACGCCAAGCTGGGGGGCGATGCTGAATGACGCGCGGGCGCACCTGTTTGATGCACCGCATACGGTGGTCTTTCCTGCGATTGCAGTGATGTGCTGCGTGCTCTCGTTCAATTTTCTGGGCGATGCGCTGCGGGATTATCTGGACCCGAGAACGCGGCTAAGCGTGGGGTTGTAGTTCTCAGGCTTTCAAAAAGACACAGCAGACATCAGAACGGGCTACTCAGCAGCAGCCGCCGCCGACAAAGTGGACGATTTCTATTTTGTCGTTTTCCGTGAGGCGTGTATCGGCCCAGGAAGAGCGCGGGACGATGTCCGCGTTGCGTTCGAGGGCGACGCGATCGCCTTTGAGGCCGAGCAGGGTAAGCAGATCAAGCACAGAAGAGGTTTCGGTCAGCTCTGCAAAGGTGCGCGGCTGACCGTTGATGAGCAGTTGCATGCTTTGAATCTATCAGCAAAAGCGGGCTATGGAGAGAGCCTGAAGCGGCAGTGCGGCGGCGGAAACAGGCTCGCATCTACTGGAATACGTGCCAGGCAAGGATGCCGCCAAGCGCAACAGCAGCGATGACCAGATAAGCGACCATGACGGCGGCGAGGCCGCGCATGGCACCGAGGCTTTCGCCGGGAGCAAACGGTGCGGGCTGCTCTTCAAGCGGGACGGTAAATTGAGGGACCGAATGGGATCTTGCAGGCAGACCGGTGAGCTTGCTGTGCGAGACGCGGGTTGCGGCCTTTGCTACGGAGCGAGGCGCTAAGGCAGGAATGGTGCGAGCGGCCATGGGGGAAGCCTCCTTGTCGGGGTTATCGGCCATGGTGGGCGGGGGTTTAGGGGCTGGAGAGATTTTTTTGCAGGGGTGTTCGGCCGGGATTCTTCGCTTCACCACCCCAACGTGCTGCGCACGCCGGGAACCCGGTTCGCTCAAAATGATGCTTATGCGGGATGTTTTCTGCTGATACGGGAGAGGAAATGCAGGTCCCTCCGCTCCGCTTCGCTTCGGTCGGGATGACAAGAGTGACGGTGTGGGGAGAAACTTGCGGAGGTGTCTGCCTGGGAGGCAGCGCCGGGATTCTTCGCTTCACCACCCCAACGTGCTGCGCACGCCGGGAACCCGGTTCGCTCAGAATGACGTATCGATTGCTGACACGTTTCCTCTCAGGGGCTAGTTTGCGCCGAGCTGGTCGAAGAGGCGCTTCCATGTGCGCTGGTTGCGGCGGTAGCTGCGCTTGAGGTCATCGAGGATGCGCTCGAAGTCGGCGTGGCCGCGGAGCTTGTTCCAGGCGGGGTTTTTGGAGAACCACGGGTAGTTTTCATTGCCGAGATAGATGGCGCGGCGCAGCCAGTGGAGCGCCTCGCTCTCGTCTCCATCGACGGCGAAGTAGGTGGCAAGGCGGTAGGCCATTTCGCTGTCGGCTTCGGCGGCGGCCATGGAGGACTCTTCCACCAGCGTGGCGCCGCGCTCGCGCTGGCCGATCTGCACGTAGCACATGGCGAGCGTGGGGTAGATGATGCGGAGGCTGGTGTCGTCCTTGAGGACGGCCTCCATCATGGCGATGGCCTCTTCGAGCTGGCCCTGGCGCATGCGCTGGTAGGCGAGCGAGGTGCGCAGGAGCGGATGGCGCGGCTCAAGCGTAAGCCCCTTCTGCAGTTCGCCTTCGGCGAGGTCGAGCTGGTTTTGATACTGATAGACGCGCGCGCGATGGTTGTAGATCATGGGCGCGCCGGAGGGGTTGAGATTGAGCGCGAGATGGAACTGCTCGAGGGCTTCCTCATACATGCCGTCGAGGCGCAGCATGGTGCCGGCGAGGACATGGACGTTCCAGTTACGGGCGGATTTGGAGAGCAGCTCTTCAATGCCGTGACGGGCGCTCTCTTTTTCACCGCGCGCCAGCAGCATGTAGATGCGGAAGAGATTGGCGTCGGCTGAGCCGGGATCGATCTGGAGCGCTTTGTCAAAGGCGCGACGCGCGGCCATGATGTGCATGTGGCCGCCGAAGCCGTGACGCGTGTATTGCATGTGGGTAATGCCGAGACCGCTCCAGCCCGGAGCGTATTCGGGTTCGCGCTCGGTGACCTGCTCGAACATTTCGCGGGCGCGGTCAAGGTCGGCGCGGCTGCCGGTGCGCTGCATGAAGGAGGACAGCATGGCGCTGGCCTGCAGATAAAGCTCGGAAATGCCCTCGGAGAGAGCCTCAGAGCGCATGGTGAGGCGCTCGGTGCGGGCGCGCAGTTGTCCGCCGCCCTGGAGCGAGGCGAAGACCTCATTGCAGATCTCAGTCTGCACGGAGATGAGATCAAACGATGCGACGCTGATGGAGCCGCCACCGCGCACACTCTCTCCCTGCACATCGAGCAACTGCCAGTTGAGGTCAAAGCCGCTCTCTGAGCGCAGAAAGCTGCCGGTGAGCACGTAATCGACGATGAGCTGGTGGCCGATGGCGAGCGGGTCCATCTGAGCGATGGGCAGGTGGAGCAAGGCACTCGACGGACGGACAATCAGAGACGACATGCGCGCGAGGCGAGTGCCGATGGCGTCTGCGAGGGCGAAGCCGTAGAGGGGCGCGACGTCTTTGCTGCCGAGATTCTGGAATGGCAGGACGATGATGGCTTTGTCTGTATTCTGCTCGGGCTGTGACTCGCGGAAGCGCTCGGCGAGCAACGAGAGGAGGCCGGTTGCGCGCTTCTCACGCTCGGGGATGGTGGGCAGAAGATTGGCCGCCGCATCACCGGGAACGATGCCGGTCTCAAATTGGAGCGTTTTCATGAGGGTACGCAACGCCTCACGCAGATCGGCGGCGCTGGCATAGCGCTCGGCGGGCGTTTTCTGCAGGCAATGCATGACGATGGAGGCCAGCTCGGGCGGGACTTGGGGGCAGCACTCATTGAGCGGCGCGGGATCAACGAACTGGATGGCGCGGATGGTCTGGAATTCATCCGTATTGGGGCGCGAGAAGGGATGACGGCCGCTGACGAGTTCGTAAAGGATCACGCCAAGAGCCCAGAGATCGCTCTGGACGCTGCTCTGGCCGGTCACGAACTGCTCTGGCGCCATGTAGGCGATGGTGCCGCCGCGCGCGGTGTAGGTGGCGGCGAGGGGGTCATTATCCCGAGGGGTGGGCTTGGCGGGGTCGAACTCCGCGTCCTCTTTGGTGAGGCGGCGCGCGAGACCGAAGTCAAGAATTTTGACGAGGCCGCCATCGGTGAGCATGACGTTGGCGGGCTTGAGGTCGCGGTGAAAGATGCCGAGAGAGTGTGCGGCGCTGAGACCGTCGGCGATCTGAATGCCGACCGAGAGCGCGAGCTGCACGTTGGCCGGGCCTTTGGCGATGAGCTTGTCGAGCGCCTGGCCGGGGACGTACTGCATGGCGATGAAGGCTTCTTCATCCTGCTCGCCGACCTCGTAAATGGCGCAGACGTTGGGGTGCTCAATGGCCGAGGCCATGCGGGCCTCGCGCAGTACGGTTTTGCGCATCTGGTCTGCAGTGAGCGCACCACGCTTGAGCACTTTGAGCACGACGGGGCGCATGAGCAGCGTGTCCTCTGCCAGGTAGACCACACCGCTGCCGCCAGAGCCGAGCTTGCGGACCAGTTCGTAATGCTCAATCATTCTGCGTTTCATGCACTCTCAGTGTAGCGTTTTCGGCTGTGCTTTCGCGGGCTGTTGTGTGTGGAGGGCGGCACGAAGATTGGCACCGTTATACTCGTCTTCAGTTGCCTATGACCGCCGTATTGCCCTTATTGCTGGCTACCGTACTTTCGGCTGCCGGACCCCAGACTTCGATGCAGACGCAGAGCAATTCTGCAAAAAAAACTGCACAAACACCGCAAGCGCAGGTGGTGACGGGCGCGTCTGCCTTTGGCAAGCAGAAGACATCGCTCGAACAACTCACGCTCGACCACAACTGGCTGGCGCTGCAGCAGGCGCTGGGCAAGCATGGCACGGATGCCGGCGATGCGTTTTACCGTGGGCTGCTGGAGAATCATCGCGATCACTTCAAGCGGTCGATTGCGCTGCTGGAGCCGCTGGTTCCGGGCCTGGCGGCGGGTGGCGACCGCATGAAGGAGAAGCAGGCGCGGCTGACCCTTGCCGATGATTACTTTCGCACCTTTCAATACAAGAAAGCCGCGGCCGAGTATGCGGCGCTGGCGAAGTGCTGCGAGAAGCAGTTGACGGCGCAGGAGAAGAGCGAGGTTGAGATTCCGGCCAAGCTGCTGCCGGAGCTGGAGAGCGCTCCGGCGCAGACGCTGGATTTGACGGGATCGTTTACGGTGCCGACAGAGGTGAATCCGCTGGGGCTGACTGATTTGACGGTGTGGATGGATGGGTATCCGACGCGGTGGCTGTTTGATCCGGCGGAGAACTTCACCATGATTGCGCGCTCAAAGGCGGAGCTGGTGGGACTGAAGCTGAGCAAGGAGACGCTGACGATCTCAAGCATCACGGGGCAGCCGATTTATGTGCATGCGACGGTGATTCCCAAGCTGAAGATCGGGGATGCGGTCTTTCACAATGTTCCGGCGGTGGTTTACGACGATCTTGATTTGTATGACAAGGCGCGGCAGTACCAGATAGAAGGCGTGCTTGGGCAGCCACTGCTGGCGCTGCTGGGACAGGTGACGGCTGAAGAGAGCGGGAACCTGACGTTTTCGGAGGCTCCGCCGTTGCAGGAGGGTGCGCCGTTTTTTACTGATGAGGACCAGTTGATTGTCGCGGCAGGTAAGGATGGCTCGGGCGGGTTGTATACGGTGAATCCGGCGGCGACGAGTTCCCTGTTTTCGTCGCGATTCTATGACACTCATCTGGCGCAGTTTACGCACCTGCGAATGGACCTGGTGAAGCTGCCGGGGAACAAGCTTTCGCAGGAAATCCCGATTCCGGCGTATCACGCCGAGACGCTGCACCTGACCTTTGGCGGCGTGCCGATCACGCTGCATGACATTGAGGTGCTGGCGCAACCAGCGGGCGCGGAGGAAGACCGCTTTTATGGGATGCTGGGCGATGATGCGTTGAGCCAGTTGAAGAGCTACACGTTCGACTTTCGCTCGATGAAGTTTATTGTGCGCACGCACTTTGGGGATTAGGACTGGCCGTCCGGGGACAGGCGCTTTTGGCGGACGATGTTCGTGGCACGGCTGAAGCGATGCCCAGATGCAAGGGCTGTGACACCGTGGATGAGTGTCCTCAGCGATAGGTTGTGGAAGAAACTTTGTGCGGCAGATTCTATCGAAGCATCGCCGGGATTCTTCGGCCGCTGGCCTCAGAATGACGCATCTTTTTATTTGACTGTTTGTTTGGAGAGCCTGCGGTGCGACTGGAGACATGTCCAGATATGGAGCACGAAGGCCGTGGACGAGCGGCGCTGGATGAGACCACTCCTGAGTCCGAGCGAACGGAGCCGGGGTATTGCGGTGATATGCGGTAGGTTCGGCGCTATGATGATATCGTTATCAGCGGTTGAAACTTTCCATGTGAGTTTTGAGTTCAGGAGGTATGTGTCCGCAATGCGATTCCGTTTAGCTTCTCTTTGCCGCCTGTTGCTTGTGCTTACGTTTTGTCTGATGACCGCTGCGACGGCACGGGCTGAATTGCGCCTGCCACACATGCTGAGTAGCCATGCGGTGCTGCAGCGCGGCAGGCCGATTCATGTGTGGGGATGGAGCGATGCTGACGAGACGGTGACGGTGAAGTTTCACGGGCAGACGCAGCGCGCGACGGCCAATCGCTATGGGCAGTGGGAGCTGTGGCTCCAGGCCGAAAAAGCGGGTGGGCCGTATGAGATGACGGTGAGCGGAAGCCGGGGTGAGGCTCCCATCGTGTTGAATGACCTGCTCGTTGGCGATGTGTGGTTTGCAAGCGGGCAATCGAATATGCAGATTCCGCTGATTGGTTTCCCTGGCTCGGCAGTGATCAAGAACGCAAAGGAAGAGATTGCGCAGGCGAATCATCCACAGATTCGACTCCTGTTTGTGCCACTCAAATCGTCGCCTTATCCGCTGGATGACCAGAGCGGGACTTGGACACAATGCACGCCGGAAACGGCGCGGACGTTTTCGGCGGTGGCGTATTTTTTTGCGCGGGATTTGCAACGACACCTGCATGTGCCGATCGGGATTGTGGATGCGACGTGGGGCGGGACTCCAATTGAGTCGTGGATGAGCCTCAAGAGCCTGGCATCGGATGCGGGCTTTATGCCGGTGTTTATGAAGCGTGCGGAGTTTGCCGCGCAGCAGACGAATTTGAAGACGATTGTGGCGCAGGAGAAGGCCGAGGACGCGAAGGCAGTGGCGGCGGGCAAGCCCAAGCCGGAGCATCCGTGGCATCCGGATCAGCAGTCGTGGAACCCGAGCTATCTGTACAACGCGATGATTGCGCCGGAGACTCCCTATACGATTCGTGGATTTCTCTGGTATCAGGGCGAGACAAACAGCGACGACGCGTGGGTGCCGAGCCTTTATCAACGGCTCTTCTCTGCCATGATTGAGGACTGGCGCACGCGGTGGCATGAAGGCACGCTGCCATTTTTATATGTGCAGATCTCAAGCTTCTATTCGCCGCAGGAGCATTGGGGCGAGATTCGCAATGCGCAGCGCTTGACGCTGGCGCTGCGGAACACGGGCATGGCAGTGAGCCTGGACAAGGGGTTGCGGAACAATATTCATCCGCCGGACAAGCAGACGGTTTCCCACCGGCTGGCGCTGGCCGCGTACCATCTGGCTTATGGCGAGGATGGGACGTGGGAGGGGCCGCTGTTTGAGCAGGTGACACGCGAGGGAGATGCGTTGCGCGTGTTCTTTAGCTTTACGAAGGGCCTGCATGCCGAGGGCGACGCTGTTCGCAGCTTTGAGGTCGAGAGCGCGGACAGAAGATGGCATGCTGCGCATGCGACGCTCGATGGCGACACGGTGTTGGTGAGGGCGGACGGGGTGAGTGCTCCGATGGCGGTGCGGTATGGATGGGCGAGTTATACCGATGCGAACCTGTACAACGGCGCGGGATTGCCTGCTTCGACGTTTGAGGCGCAGGTGCCTTAGGACGGAAAGCCCTTGCAATGACGCGTAGTGGGTGGGGTTTGTGCGTTGATCCCACATCTCTGCGAGATGTGGGCACCCAGCTCTTTTGGATCTTGGAGATATCCCTCGGGGGCTAAAGCCCCTTTTCTTTTTTGTGCGGAGATGTACGGGCTGAAGCCCGTACCCTTCACGGGCGTGAGGGAATGCAGGCCCCTCCACTCACTTCGTTCGGTCGGGATGACAGGGGGTGGGGTGGTCGCTTTGGTCGGGATGACAAATGGTTCAGTGGCTGCCGCAAGGATGCCACGGGCGGTCGCGAGTGGGCGAAGATAAGCCCCACTCAAGCCAACGGCAGGCTTGACTGGGGCACGAGCGGATTTGAATAACCTAGGAAGCCGGACTACTGGAGCTTGGCCATGACCTCGTCGAGCACCTGCTTTGGTGGGCGGGTGCGGGACTGGGGCAGCGTGGCCAGTGGCTCATCAACCATGTTGAGCAGGTCAGTGAATGCCGGTTTCTCGGTGTCAATGTAGAAGACGCCGGTGAGGACCTCGCCCTTGGCGTGCGCTTCCATAAGGCCCTTGACAGCGGCGACGCGGTCGGTCGGGTTGTAGTCCTCATGAAGCTTGCGCAGGCGCAGGTGCGAGCCATCGTGCAGCTCGACGTCGTAGGTGGAACCTTCGGCGTAGTCCACGGCGATGTCGTCGAAGTAGGGCACGAAGCCGACTTCGCTGATGGCCTCTTCATGTTCCTGCATGTACTTGTAGCTCTTGGTGGAGCCGACGTGATCATTGAAGGTGACGCAGGGCGAGATCACATCGAGCATTACGGTGCCCTTGTGGGCGATGGCGGCCTTGAGCATGGCCGAGAGCTGCTTCTTGTCGCCGGAGAAGGAGCGGCCGACGAAGGTGGCTCCGAGCTGGATGGCGAGAGCGCAGGTATCGATGGCAGGCAGATCGTTGACCACGCCGGTCTTGAGCGTGGAGCCGATGTCTGCCGTAGCCGAGAACTGGCCCTTGGTGAGACCGTAGACGCCGTTGTCTTCAATGATGTAGATCATCGGCAGATTGCGGCGCATGAGATGGACGAACTGGCCCATGCCGATGGAGGCCGTGTCTCCGTCGCCGGAGACGCCGAGGCCGAGCATGGTTTTATTGGCGAGCAGCGCGCCGGTGGCAACCGATGGCATGCGACCGTGCACGCTGTTGAAGCTGTGCGAACGCGACAGGAAGTAGGCCGGGCTCTTGGAGGAGCAGCCGATGCCGGAGAGCTTCATAACGCGCTCGGGCTGGACGCCCATCTCATAGAAGGCATCAATGATGCGCTCAGAGATCGCATTGTGGCCGCAGCCAGCGCAGAGCGTGGTCTTGCCGCCGCGATAGTCGAGAACGGGCAGACCGAGGCGGTTGACCTTGGGGGCGGGAGTGGAAGGTGTCGAGGCCATGGAGTTAGATTCCCTCCTGCAGGATGAATTCGTCGGTGACGGAGCGGGCGTCAATGGGAAGCCCGTTGAAGTGGCGGATGCTGCGCAGCTTCACGGCGTCAGAGGCCGGGAGATCAAGCTTGAGCAGGCTGAGCATCTGCGCGTCGCGGTTCTGCTCCACGATGTAGACGCGGTCATGCGATGCGACGAATTCGTGGATCTCTTTGGTGAAGGGATAGGCGCGGAGGCGGAGGTAGTCCGTCTCGAAGCCGTGCTCCTTCTTAAGCTGGTCGCGGCTTTCGAGCACGGCGAAGTCGGAGGTTCCGTAGGCAATGATGCCCACCTTGGACTTGCCGTTCTGCACGACGACAGGATGAGGCACAAGCGTGCGGGCGGTTTCGAACTTGCGGCCGAGACGCTCCATGAGGTTCTGGTAGTCCTCGGCGCGCTCGGTGTACTTGGCGCTCTCGTTGTGGCCGCTGCCGCGGGTGAAGTAGGCCGCCTTGGGGTGGTCGGTTCCGGGCAGCGTGCGGTAGGGGATGGCGTCGCCGTCCACATCCTTGTAGCGATGGAACTCGCCGAGACGGTTGAGATCTTCGGCGGTGAGCACCTTGCCGCGATCCAGAGGCTTCTCGGGGTACTGGAAGGGATCGGACATCCAGTTGTTCATGCCGAGATCGAGATCAGAGAGCACGAAGACGGGGGTCTGCAGGCGCTCGGTGAGATCGAAGGCAGCCATGCCGAACTCGAAGCACTCGGCCACGCTGCCAGGCAGCAGGAGCACATGCTTGGAGTCACCATGCGAGAGCACAGCGGTGCTGAGAATGTCGCCCTGTGCGGTGCGCGTGGGCAGACCTGTGGAAGGACCGACTCGCTGAATGTCAAAGATGACGCCGGGCAGCTCGGCAAAGTAGCCGAGTCCTGCAAACTCAGCCATGAGCGAGATGCCGGGGCCGGAGGTCGCGGTCATGGAACGGGCACCGGCCCAGCCTGCGCCGAGCACCATGCCGATGGCGGCAAGCTCGTCCTCAGCCTGGACGACGGCGAAGCTGGCTTTGCCGTCCTGCTCGATGCGGTACTTCTTGAGGAAGTCGATGAGCTGTTCCACGACGGAGGACGACGGCGTGATGGGATACCAGGTGACGACGGTGACGCCCGCAAACATCGCGCCCAACGCGCAGGCGGCATTGCCGTCAATGATGATTTTGCCTTCGTTGGCATGCATGCGCTCCAACTGGAAGCGGTCAGCCTTGACAAGCGAGTTGGTTGCGAACTCGTAGCCAGCCTGCACGGCCGCCCAGTTGAGATCGGCAGCTTTTTGCTTTTTGGCAAACTGGCGGCGCAGCGAGGTTTCAACGGCCTTGATGTCAATGGAGAAGAGCTTGGCCGCGACACCAACGTAGACCATGTTTTTGACTAGCTTGCGCAGCTTGGCCTCAGGGCAGACGGCCGCGGTGATCTTGTCGAAGGGCACCGGATAACAGATGACATCGCCACGATACTGCTGGAGATTGAGGCCCTCATCGTAGATCGCCACAGCGCCAGGATGGAGACCCATGATGTCTTCCTGAGCCGTTTCCGCGTTCATCGCGATGAGAATGTCGATCTCTTTTTTGCGAGCAATGTAGCCCTGCTTGCTGGCGCGAATGGTGTACCAGGTAGGCAGGCCGGCGATGTTGGACGGGAAAAGATTTTTGCCGCTGACCGGAATGCCCATTGCGAAGATGCTGCGGAGCAGCACGTTGTTCGCGGACTGCGAACCGGATCCATTGACCGTAGCCACCTGAATACTGAAGTCGTTGACAACTGGCTTGGCGGAGAGTCCTTCAGAGTGCGTCGGAGCGCCCTGCGCGGACGGAGCGCCGGCGTTAGTGGTCGCCATGTGGCGGATTCCCTTCGATGGTGAACTGGGAAGAGTGGTGTCTTCTTAATCGCTCATTATAGCGATGCATTTCTGAATGTGGAGTGTTCTGAGTCACATTGCAGAAATATGCGGCTGAATGGTTACAAAGGCCGTCCGCAGTGCGGACAGCCTTTGCAGTACATCGATTTTCCTGAGACGAGCGATACCAGGGTCAGTTACGGAGGGTCACGAGAGCCTGGGCGATTTCTTCCTGCGCGGCGGCATCGAGCGGGAGCAACGGAAGACGCGGGCGGCCGCCGTAGTAGCCGTTGAGATCGCAGGCATGCTTGATGCCGGCGATGCCGTACTTGCCGGCCACCAGAGAAGATGCGGCGAGGATGCGCTGCTGCTTTTCGGCGGCAAGGACGAGATCGTTGTCCTTCCAGGCCCAGTAGACCTCCTGACAGGTCTGCGGCAGGCAGGCGGCGAGAGCGAGCACCGCGCCGGAGGCACCGGCTTCGAGCGAGGGGAGAATGGTTTCGGCCGAGCCGCTGAGGACCTGAAAGCCGACATCTTTGGTGCGGGTTTTGAGCGAGGGCTGTGCTGGAGCGGGGATGGCCGCGGACAGGGTTTCGCCGCCGATGGTGGTGAGCGGAACGAGGGCGGCCTGCGCGAGCATGGACTCCTCAAGCATGCGGGCGGTGACGGCGGTAAAGACGGGGGTGACTTCTACGTTGCGCCGGGGTGCGTTGCGGGTGGCGGCGACCAGCGCGGCAATGCGCTCGACGCTGCCGCTTGAATCCTTGATGCCGATGATGTTGGGATGCTGGGCCAACTCGGCGACGACGGCGACCGGCAGATCATAATGCGTAAATTTAGGGATGCTGTAGAGGACGACCGGCAGCGGCGAGTTGTCTGCCAGCGTGCGGTAGTAAGTGAGCATGGCGGCCTGCTGCATCTGGGGGCCATAGAAGTGCGGCGTGCGGACGAGCACGGCGTCGTAGCGCTGATCGGCGGCAAACTCGGCGAGGCGCAAGGTCTCGGAGAGGCTTTCGCGCCCGATGCCGGCGAGCAGAACCTTGCTGGCGGCGCCGGCTGACCGCGCGGTGCGAAGGACATCCCGCGTTTCTTCATCCCCCAGCATGACCGCCTCGCCGGTGGAACCCAACACGGCCATGCCTGCGACCGGAGTGCGGGAATAGCGGTCGACATTGTGCTCCAGCTTGCGGAAGTAGAGGCGTCCGTCGGGATAAAAGGGCGTGGTGATGGCGGGAAAGATTCCTTCGAGCAGCATGTGCTGATTCTAAATGGGCAGAAGGGAGTGCACGAAAGCTGTAGCGCAAAGAAGTACAAAGGACTTTGCCATCCCGAACAGACGAGTTAGCCTGAGAAGAGAAGATCATGGCACTTGAAACTGCTCCGTTGGATCGCGATGTTCCGGTCGAGCCGCCTTCAAAGACGGCGATTCAGGCCGTGTGGCTGGGTATTCACACGGTGCTGGCGCTTGGCGTGTGGGCGTTGACGATGGTGACTGCCACCCTGATGCACCCGGACCTCGCGCCACCTGTCGTGGCCATGGTGCCGCTGGCGATGGCGATTCTCTTCCCTTTTTTGACGGGGCTGGTCTTCAACTCAATCAAACCGAGCGAGGCCGCGACACTGGTGTGGATGCTGGGCCTGATCTGGTTCATGCTGGTGGGGCTGATCGTGCTGAATCTGCCGACGGGCCCGAGCGCCTGCTACCACTGCGGCGCGACCCAGAAGCTGTGGCTCACCTTCTTTGACTTCAACACGGACAGCAATCTGCTCCAAGGCCAGGGACGCTTTTTAGGCCTGTGGCCGGCGGCGGCCCTGATCGGCTATGGGATGGGCGCACGATTTGGGCTGCGAGGCAAGAACCTCGCGCTGCTGCCGTATTAAGACTCGGCCCGGCAAACCATGCACGCGTTGAAACCAGCGGCCGCGACAGCGGAGATTGTCTACCTGATACAACTTGCGGCCACGCTCTTTATGACGGGCGTGATCTGGTTTGTGCAGGTGGTGCACTATCCGCTTTTCGGGCGGGTGGGTGAGAGTTCCTTTTGCGACTATGAGCAGGCGCACACGGTGCGGACCGGCTGGGTGGTGGGGCCGCCGATGCTGCTGGAACTGGCTTCGGCGGTGATGGCTCTGCGTCTGCGTCCCGAGTGGTTTTCAGCCGAGGCCGCGTGGGTGGGACTCGGACTGCTGGCAGTGATCTGGCTTTCGACGGCGCTGCTGCAGGTGCCGCTGCATGGGCGGCTGGTGGAGCGCTTTGCGGAAAGCGATGCGGCCCGGCTGACGGCGACGAACTGGATTCGTACGGTGTGCTGGACGCTGCGTTCTCTGGTGCTGTTGATTTGTCTCGCCGCCCGGCTGAGATGATGGCTGCTGCCAGAGGCTAGCGCCAGTGGTGACCGGCGCAGGAACGGAGCCTTTTCCCGGCAGATTTTTTCACCCACAAAAGTTTGACAATTTCTCGACGAAAGCTTGACGACCAAGCTGCGTGCAGGTGGGTATGTTTCGGAGCGTGGAGGAAACACCCATGCGGAACATGCTTCGTAACCTTTTTCTGACGCCGGTCGTGATGGCGGCAGCAGCGTTGGCAACTCACCCGGCCATGGCGCAGTCCGCCAAGGTGGCCCAGGTTCCTTTCAACTTTGTCGTCAACGGTCACATGTGGCCGGCCGGACGCTACACGATTACGCGCAACATGGATCGCAACGTGGTCGAGGTGGCAAGCGCGAATCAGCCCTTCCGCTCGATGTGGTTGGTGTCGCCGGGCGATCCCGCACCGACCGATACTCGCGTGCTGCTGTCGTTTGACGTGCAAGGCGCGACACACACGCTGCACTCCGTGCAGTACGGGAATATGGAAACCAGATCTCTCGATGGGCGGCGGCTTTCGCTGCGCTACGGATCCGATTTGATCGTGCCCGGACAATAAGAGGCATGATCGCCAGGCTCACGGCAACGTGAGGATAGAACGCCTTCACAGGCCATCGCCGGGGCGGTGGCCTCTTTTTTGCGCGCGGGAGAAAAAGATCAGAACGGGCTACAAAAGGCTATGGGGCAGGTGCCTTGCGGCTGCCTGCCCCATAGAAGTTCCGATTCATCAAAGAACTGGGTCGGACTCCAGTGCACCGTGCAATCCCCACCGCCGAGCCCCAAGCACAGGCGAGCCGTAGCCTGCCTGCCTTAGGAGACGCATGTGGCCTGCGACCGCTGCGAGCTTCGCCAGATTTCATCCCCGCATGTATCAGACTGGCTGAAGATGCGTTGAGCGCCGTTGCGGGTACTCAGGATGTCTGGTTCCGCGCTCTCCTTCTGGAAGATTTCTCCTCCGTTGAAATGAACTCTACGCCTGTTCTACGCAGAATCAAGTGGGTTGAAGAAATATTCTGCTGTGGAAATGAAAGGGGTTGTGTGCAAATGCGGGGCAAATGCCTGGAGGTGAGATGGATTGCAGGCACTGGGGCGGCTTGCCGATGGACACATGGGTCGCCTATGCTGGGGAGTCTCGCAGATGAGGAGTAGTGCCGCCATGGCTGAGACCACGGGAAATCGCCGCCAGCAAGCATTGGATGAGTTGAAGCAGAATCGCTGCCCTTCACCGGAAGAAGTGCGCTGGGCGGAAGAGACGCTGGGGCCGGCGCTTGAGAAAGCCGGAGAACGGCCGATTGGCACGGCCAGCGGTGTGAATGTGGACGAGCACGGGAATGCACGCTTCACGACGGTATCGGGCACGCCGGTGCGGCGGCTGTATACGGAAGCGGATTTGCCGGCGGACTTTGCGGCGAATTCGGCCGCGTACCTGGGCATGCCAGGCGAGCCGCCGTATACGCGCGGCATTCATGCGACGGGCTATCGGGGCAAGCTGTGGACGATGCGGCAGTTCTCAGGCTTTGCCAGCCCGGAGGAGACGAATCAGCGCTATAAATATTTGCTGGCGAATGGCGGCGGCGGGCTCTCGGTGGCATTTGATTTGCCGACGCTGATGGGATGCGACTCGGACGATGCGCAGAGCGAAGGCGAAGTGGGCAAATGCGGTGTGGCCATTGATTCGCTTGAAGACATGCAGATACTTTTTTCGGGCATCGACCTGGAGAAAACGACCGTATCGATGACGATCAATTCGCCTGCGAGCGTGCTGTGGGCGATGTACCTGGCGGTGGCGCAGGATCAGGGTGCGGACTGGAAGAAGATTTCAGGCACCCTGCAAAACGACATTCTCAAGGAGTACATCGCACAGAAGGAGTACATCTATCCTCCGGCACCTTCGATGCGATTGGTGATTGATACGTTCGAGTTTGGATCGAAGATGGTTCCACGCTTTAATCCCATCTCGATCTCGGGATACCACATTCGCGAGGCTGGCTCGACAGCATTGCAGGAGCTGGCGTTCACGATTTACGACGGCGTGGAGTATGTGGAGTGGGCGCTGCGGCGCGGGCTGGCGGTGGATGATTTCGCTCCGCGGCTGAGCTTCTTTTTTAACGCGCACAATGACTTCTTTGAAGAGATTGCGAAGTATCGCGCGGCGCGCAAGATCTGGTACCGGCTGATGACGGAGCGGTTTGGCGCCAAGCAGGCACGATCGACATGGATGCGCTTTCATACGCAAACGGCCGGGGTTTCGCTGACAGCCCAGCAGCCGAAGAACAATATTGCGCGCGTTGCGATTCAGGCGATGGCCGCAGTGTTGGGCGGCACACAGTCGCTGCATACAGATTCGTTTGACGAGGCTCTGGCTCTGCCCACCGAAGACGCCGCACGCATTGCCTTACGCACGCAGCAGATCATTGCCTATGAGTCGGGTGTGGCCGGAGTGGTGGATCCGCTGGGCGGTTCGTATTTTGTGGAGAAGCTGACGCTGGATATGGAACAGGGCGCGTTTGGCTACTTTGAGAAACTGGACGCGATGGGCGGCATGATTCCGGCCATTGAGCAGGGCTTTCCGCAAAGGGAGATTGCTGAAGCCAGTTACACCTATCAGCGGGCCGTAGAGGCGGGCGAGAAGCTGATTGTGGGGGCCAACTCCTTCACGGTGAAAGAGCCTGCGCCGGAGATTCTCTACATTGACGAATCCGTCAGAGAAGCGCAGACGAAGAAGCTGCGGCTTTTGCGGGCAAAACGGTCGAACGAAGCCGTGCAGCGCAGCCTGGATGCACTGTGCCGCGCTGCTGAGAAGACGCCAGAGGCAAGCTCCACAGAGCTAAGCAGCGCAAACACCATGCCCTACCTGTTAGACTGCGTTCGCGCCTATGCGACTGTTGGCGAGATATGCAATGCCTTGAAAAAGGTGATGGGGACCTGGGAAGAAACCAGCCTAACTTAGGAACTAAATCCTTAAAGTGAGTGCAAAAGCATGTTTCGGCATGCTAAAACATCGTTGTGAAAAAAGGCGAAGCTACGCCGAACCAACCGGCCACCATCAACCTGAAGCAGCTCTCGGAGTTGCTTCAACTCTCGCAGACCACGATTTCGCTCGTTCTGAATCATTCGCCGAACGCGAAGTCGATTCCCGCCCACACGCGTGAGCGGATTCGCGAGGCGGCGATCAAGTATCAGTACCGGCCCAACTACTTTGCGCGATCCCTGCGCCGCAGCCGCAGCATGTCGATTGGCGTGGTGGTGCCGGACATGAGTGACGGCTATTTCACGCTGCTGATGCACTCGGTGGAGCGGTACCTGATCAAGGCCAACTACTTCTACTTCATGGCCAGCCACTTCCGCGATCAGGAACTGACGGAAGAATATGTGCGGATGCTGCTGGAGCGCGCCGTGGATGGATTGCTGCTGCTGGATACGCCGGCTCGCATTGAGACCACGGTGCCCGTGGTGGCCATCTCAGCACACAGCCCGGCACCGGGCGCTACGAATATCTTTCTGGACCACGACAAGGCGGGCGCCGAGGCATTGCAGCATTTGCGTGATCTTGGGCATGAACGTATTGCGTTTATGCGCGGACCTGAAAACATTTCCGACGCGCACTATCGCTGGCACGGCATCGCGCAAGCCGCCGAATCGCTGGGAATTACGATTCATCCTGAGTTGGTGATCACGCTGGAAGAGCTGGATCAGACGCCTTCGCATGGCTATAAGGCGATGCGCAAGCTGCTGCGCGAGACGCGGGACTTTACGGCCATCTTCTGCTTCAACGATATTTGCGCATTTGGCGCGATTCGCGCCATTGATGACGCGGGGCTGAGCGTGCCGGGCGACATTTCAGTGATTGGCTTTGACGATATTGCCAGTGCAGCCTATCACCAGCCAAGCCTGACGACCGTGCAGCAGCCGCTGCGGGAGATGGGTGCGCGAGGAGCAAAGATTCTGCTGGACCGCATCAATCATCCGTCGCGAACCTATCCAGCAGAGATTGTGATGGAGCCGAAGCTGATTGTGCGCGAGTCCACCGGGCCCGCCAAGGCGCGGACGGCGAAGGCAGCAAAGAAAAAGAGCCTTGCCGCCATCGAAGAGGCCTGAAAATCGGCTACTTCGAGCGGCCGAGCGACTTGCCCACGGACTGTAGAAGGGTGAGACCGGTCGCGAGCGCACGACGGCTCTCGGCAGAGGCTGCCCGGCCAAGCAGGCCGAAAAGCGATGGCGGTTCCTGGGCCGCGGACTTCTGCGTTTCCTCAAGAATGCTGTGGAGCGTATCGGGATCGATGCTGCCGAGCAGCTTGGCCAGCAAGAGAACATTGCGCAGGGCGTTGACGCTCTCGGGCTTGCTGACGACACCTGAGATGTGGCTGACGACAGCATCCTGCGCGCCCAAAAAGCCTCGCAGCAGATCGAGCGTGCCGGAGCGGTGCGCCTCCTCAATCAAACCGTAACAGGCCAGGAGCGCTTCGGCGTGCTCGATGGGCGCATCGTTGAGACGGCGCTGGATCTCTTCGCGCGGGTCTTCGGCGGAGGGGCGAAATTCTATGGGCTGTGCCATGGTTGTTCTCTTCCCTTCTAGTTTTTCTGATGGCCGGGTGTGATCTGCACCAGGGCATTGTGGCCGTTGCGGATATCGCCGGGAAATACGTAATCACTACGGTTCCATTTGCGCTCGACCTCGACGCCGTTTTGCGGAGTGCGAGCGGCATAGCGGAAATTGAGGCGCGGGAGTGGGTTCTCTCCGGTCTCTGGCAGTACCTCCAGGCGCACCGGTGTTTCTTTATAAGCCGGAGTATGGGTGTCATGGTCGGTGTGGTGGCCAGTGAGCATGTTTGCCGCATCTGTAAATAGGGTGTTAAGCGGGAGATAAATTTGCTTCCCCTGCACACGATCACTGACCAGCACGCGAATGCGGAGATGGCCGTTCGGTGAAGTGAGCCGCACCCACTGGCCGGAGACGAGAGAGCGGTCAGCGGCAAGTTCGGGAGAGACCTCAAGGAATGGGTTGGGTGTCTCCTCATGAATGCCGGCGACGCGACCGGTCATGTTGCCACCGTGGAAGTGTTCGAGCAGGCGGCCATTGTTGAGGTGAAGATCGTACGTTTCGTCTTCGACGGATTCCGGGGCGTGGTATTCGAGTGGATGGAGGCGCGCCTTGCCGTCAGGGAATGCGAATCTCTCGGTGTAGAGCAGCGGCTGATCAGTACCATCAGCAGCCACGGGCCACTGCAGGCTGTCGAAGCCCTGGAGACGGTCGTAGTGAATACCCGCGAACATGGGCGCCAGTGACGCGGACTCGTGCATGACGTCGGAGGGGTGCTGGTACGTCCAATTGGCACCCATTCTGTTCGCTAATGTCGTGGTGATGCGCCAGTCTGGCATGCTTTCGCCGAGAGGTTCGAGCACCTGGTAGAGACGCTGCACGCGGCGCTCGGTATTGGTGAAGGTACCTTCTTTTTCAAGTGACGGGCTGGCGGGCAGTACTACGTCCGCGAAGCGGCAGGTGGGCGTGAAGAAGCAATCCTGCACGACAAAGAAGTCGAGTTTTTCGAAGCCTCCGCCGACGTAATTGGAGTTTGCATCGGCGATGTACATGTCTTCGCCCGCCAGATACATCGCCCTGAGCTTGCCCTCATAGATGGCGCTGACCATCTCATGGTTGTCGAGGCCCTTGGCTTCGGGGATTTCAACTCCCCAGCCCTTCTGATAGCGGGCGCGAGCGGAGGGATCGTCGATTTTTTCGTAACCGGGAAACCAGCCGGGCATGGAGCCAAAGTCACTCGCGCCCTGCACGTTGTTATGGCCGCGTAGCGGGTAGGCTCCAGTACCGGGACGCATGTAGTTGCCGGTGACGAGCAGCAGGTTGGAGATGGCAGTGGAGGTTTCGGAGCCGGCGCAGTGCTGCGTGACACCCATGGCCCAGAGGATGCACATGCTGGGCGCGGCGGCGATGGCCTCGGCCACGGCGACGAGTGTCTCGATGGGAACACCGCAGACCTCGGCGGCGTGCTGCATGGTGAAGGGCTCGAGGCTGGCGCGGTATTTGTCTACGTGATTGACCCACTGCGCGAGGAAGTCTGTTTTCGCATAACCGTGATCGAACATATAGCGGCTCATAGCGGAGAGCCAGACGAGATCGGTTCCGGGAGCAGGGCGGAAAAAGATGTCGGCGCGCTGGGCCATCTCGTGGCGGCGAATGTCGGCAACGATGAGCTTTTGTCCGCGGAGCTTGTGCGCCTGCTTGACGCGGGTGGCGAGCACGGGGTGTGCCTCAGCAGGATTGGCACCGACTATGACGACGAGCGAACTTTGCGCAATGTCATGGATGGAGCCAGAGTCGCCGCCGTAGCCGACCGTGCGGAAGAGCCCCTGCGTAGCGGGTGCCTGGCAGTAGCGGGAGCAGTTGTCGATGTTGTTGGTGCCGACGACCGCGCGGGCAAACTTTTGCATGAGGTAGCTCTCTTCGTTGGTGCATTTGGAAGAAGAGATGACTCCGATGGAATCGGGACCGTGCTGGGCCTTAATCTCCATGAACTTTCGCGCGACCAGGCTGAGGGCCTCGTCCCAACTGGCCTCGCGGAAGGTGTGGCCTTCGCGGATGAGCGGCTTCTTGATGCGTTCGGGGCTGTTCACGAAGTCCCAGCCGAATTTGCCTTTGACGCAGGTAGAGATGTCATTGGCAGGGCCTTCGCTGGGCTGCACTTTGAGGATGTGGCGGTCTTTGGTCCAGACCTCAAAGCTGCAGCCAACGCCGCAGTAGGTGCAGACAGTTTTAGTGCGGCGCACACGGGTGTTGCGCATGGCCGCTTCGGTCTCGGAGAGTTGCAGGATGGGGCCGTAGCCGATCTCCGGCTCGACAGCTTTGACGACATCGATCATCTGATCCAACGCATTTTGCGGCCAATGGGTGAGATAGCCGGCGTGACCGAGCATGGATTTTTCCATGAGCGCATTGCAGGGGCATACAGTGATGCAGTGACCGCAGGAGACACAACTGGAGCCGCCGATCTCAGTGCCGCCATCCCAGAGTACGCGGGGGTGGTCACTCTCCCAGTTGATGGAGAGAGTTTCGTTGACCTGATAGTTCTGACAGGCCTCAACGCAGCGGCCGCACAGGATGCACTGGTTGGGATCGTAACGATAAAACGGGTTGGTGTGGTCTTGCGGATAAGGCTTGGGCTGCCATGGATACTTCTGGTGTTCGACGTCGAGCAGAGCCGTGGTGTTGTGGATGGTGCAGTCCTGATTGTTGTTGTCGCAGACCGTGCAATAGAGCTGGTGATTTTTAAGGATGCGATCAAAGGCCTCGCCCTGAGCGGATTTGACGCGCGCCGAGGCCGTGGTGACCTGCATGCCGGGCAGAACGGTTGTGCCACAGGCGCGAACGACTTCGCCATTCACCTCAACCACGCAGGTATCGCACGTCTGAATGGGGCCGAGGTTTGGCTGGTAACAGACCTGCGGCAGCGGAGTGTGAGCCCGGTTGATGACGTCGATCAGACGCTCCCCGGCCTGTGCTTCGAGAGTTTGACCGTCGAGCATGATGTGGAAGGAGTCCTGAATTGCAGGCTTCGGAGAGGACTGTGCAGGCATGGCGTACTCCAGTTTTCGGGTTCGGCGAGGCTCTATCAGCGATTTTGCAAGCTGCGCAGGATATGCAGCGGCATCTTTGCCACGTCACGGACTTTTCATGACCAGGATGCACGCAACTTATGATGCGCATTGACGTTACTCCGCTCACATTGTGATGTTCAAGTAATGGTAAATAAACCTCTGCGCCTTGCATGCTGTGAGCCACATCCAAAGGTAAAGAGTTTAATGGAGGTGCAATGGAATACGTCAATCTTGGCTCGACCGGCCTGAAGGTCTCTCGCATTTGTCTGGGCACGATGACCTACGGGTCAAAGAAGTGGCGTGAATGGGTGCTGGAGGAAGAGGCAAGCCGTCCGTTCATTCAGCATGCCCTGGAGCGGGGCATCAACTTTTTTGATACTGCTGACATGTACTCCGTAGGAGTTAGCGAGGAGATTCTGGGCCGGGCGCTCAAGGACTTCTCTTCTGGCCGCGACCGTGTGGTGATTGCGACGAAGGTCTTTAACCCCATGGGGGATGACCCGAACCAGCGGGGCCTTTCACGCAAGCATATTTTTCATGCGATCGATGAGAGTTTGCGGCGGCTGCAGACTGATTATGTGGACCTGTACCAGATTCACCGCTTCGACAAGTTCACGCCGATTGAAGAGACGATGGAGGCCTTGAACGATGTGGTGCGCGCTGGCAAAGCACTTTATATTGGCGCAAGCTCGATGTATGCCTGGCAGTTTCAACGGATGCTGCAGGTGAGCGACCAGATGGGCCTGGCCCGCTTCGTGACCATGCAGAATCACTACAACCTAATGTATCGCGAGGAAGAGCGCGAGATGATTCCGCTGTGCGAGGCCGAAGGGATCGGGCTGATTCCGTGGAGCCCGCTGGCGCGCGGATTTCTGATGGGCAATCGCTCAAAGAAAGACCATGGCGAGACGGTGCGCGCCAAGACAGATGAATATGCGCACGGGCTTTACTATCGGGACTCGGACTTTACCGTAGTGGATCGCGTGACGGAGATCGTAAAAAAGCGCGGCGTAAGCAACGCGCAGATTGCGTTGGCCTGGATGCTGAGCAAGCCGGGAGTGACGGCTCCGATTGTGGGCGCGAGCAAGATGCATCATCTGGACGATGCTCTGGCGGCACTGGACGTACATCTTGAAGACAGCGAAATCAAGGCACTGGAAGAACCCTATGAACCGCATCCGGTTCTGGGACACTCGTACTGACATGGTTTTCAGAAGCAGCTAAAAGGGAGGAGCGAATTCGCTCCTCCCTTTTATATTTGCAGACCAAGTGGCGAACTAGACCTGAACGTGAAAGTCTGCCGTGCTGCCATCAACCGTGACACGGACCTCATACTTGCCGCCCTGCAGAGTGACGTTATTGCCAAAGTGGGTAGACTTGCGGCCCTTCCCTTTTGCATACATTCGGGCCACGGGCACCTTGGTCCACTCCGCGCCAGGAGTCGAACGGTATTCGATGGTGACGCGGGCGTGCTCGACCGGCTTTCCGTCTTTTTTGATGAAGGCCACCATGTGATGGTTGGGATATGCGGGGCCGCCCTTAAGCACGGGCTGAGCTCCGCCGTCCCGAATCATCTCGGCATTCATACCGGTGAAGGACTCGGCGGGGAGAATGCGCAGTGTGATGGTGTAGGGGCCGGCTTTCTGCGTCTGGACCACGGAGGACTGTGCCAGTGCGGTGAGAGGCAGAACCAGCAGACAGAGCAGAACAGCCCATACCGAGGCGCTCGGCAGACGAAGGTTGCGATTCAATTTCATGATGAAACCTTTCATAACAGGCGGCTTGCCAGTAAGCCGTGAGATTTTCTTCCGCTAAAGCTTTGGATGCAACGCGCTTCTGAAGAGATGGAGAACCGCAAGAAAAGAGATTCGCAGGAGAAAAAAGAAAAGCGAAGATGCTGGATGATACGCATCTTCGCTGGGTCTACAGGTCAGAATGATCAGGCCATCAGAGCGCTTACTGGACGGCTGCCGGTTCCGGCTCAAGAATCTGCAGGTCGAGGGGCGGCTCGGCCAACCAGTCCGCCCTGGCGATTTTGCTGAGGGCAAGCTTGAGACGCGAGTTGACGCAGGGCTCCGTGGTGACAACAAAGGGCAGATGGTCTTTGCCGAAGCCGGAGCGCTGGAAGAGCGAGTCAATGTTGATTCCCTGCGCGGCCATGGCTCCGGCGATCTCAGCGACGATTCCGGGCTTGTCTTTAACGACGAAGCGTACGTAGTGGCGAAGCTCGAATTCGCCGGTGACACTGGCTGACGTGGCATCGGGGGTGCGGCGTGATGCGCCGGCGGAAATGGCAGCAAGATCAGAGACGACGGCCACAGCCGTAGGGTTGCCGCCGGCTCCATGACCGGAAAAGACCACATCGCCACCGTAATGGCCGGTCAGCAGCACCATGTTCTCAGTACCGCGCGACCACGCAAGCGGCGAGCTGAGCGGGACCAGCATGGGGCCAACAAGCGCGAGGACGCCGCCACCGCGCACATCTGCCCGAGCGATGGGGCGAATGGTGCAGCCGAGATCTTTCGCGTAGGCAAAATCAATGGCCCCGACCTGGCGGATGCTTTGGCAGGTAATGGCCTCTGTAGAAAGGTTCACTCCGAGCGCAAGCCGCGAAAGGATCACCAGCTTGGCGCGCGCGTCGAAGCCATCCACATCCTCTGTGGGATCAGCCTCGGCATAACCGCGGCGCTGGGCCTCAGCCAATTCATCAGCGTACTCGGCACCGCCTTCCATGCGGCTAAGGATGAAGTTGGAAGTGCCGTTGAGAATGCCTTCCAGCCGCACGACGCGGTCACCGGCCAAGCCGCACTGCAGGCCGGGGATGACCGGAATGCCACCGGCGACGGCCGCGCCATAAAGCAGATGAACGCCATGCTGGCGGGCGAGCGCTTCGAGTTCCATTCCCTGCGCGGCGATGAGCTTTTTGTTGGCCGTGACGACAGATTTGCCTGAAGAGAGGGCGCGGCGCACCCAGGCTCCGGCAGGATCGAGACCGCCAAGCAGCTCAATCACAATGTCGGCCTCCGAAGTGAAAATCTGCTCGGGGTCTTCGGTCCAGGTGACGCCCGGCAGCCAGTCCACGCGCTTACGGCTCACGTTGCGATTGAAGACATGCGTCAGGGTGAGGTCTGCCGAAGCACGCTCACTGAGAATGCGCGCCACGGAGGCGCCAACGGTTCCAAAACCAAGTAATGCAACTTTCAAAGGCAAATCGAGACTCCAGAGCGCGGACGAGGCGCAGAGATTAACTCCATCGTAAGGGCAAATGCGCGAGCCATTGGCCGGGAATCGCTGAATTGCAGGAGAAAGTCACAATCCGGGAAATATGAGGGAGCGCGCGGGAATTGATTTTTGGGTTGCTCTTTGCGGGAGAGATGGCAGAAACTGCGATCTGGATTATGCCTCGACCCCGGAAATCTGCCAAGACGCCTGCATTACAGAATGAGACACCGAATAAGCCCATCAGCCTTAGGACACTCGGCGAATATCTCGACCTCTCGCCTGCCACCATTTCGCTGGTGCTGAACAATGCGCCGGGAGTGCGCTCGATTCCACAGGAGACGCGCGACCGCGTGATGGCCGCGGCGAAGAAGTTCGATTACCGCCCGAGTTTTTATGCGCGGTCGCTGCGTGGACAGCGAAGCTTTCTGATCGGCGTGCTGGTACCGGAGCTGAGCGACGGGTATTCGGTGCACATTCTAGACGGCATGGAAGAGATTCTGATGGAGGAAGGCTATTTCTATCTGACAGCCAGCCATCGCCGCAAAGCCGACTTGATCGAAGAGTATCCGAGGCTGCTGATGGACCGGTCGGTGGAGGGATTTCTTGTGATCGACACGGCGCTGCAACACGGCCTGCCGCTGCCGGCGATTGCCGTGCCGGGTCATCGCAATATTCCGGGAGTAACGAATATCGTGCTGGATCATCGTCGCGCGGCAGAGCTTTCACTGCGGCATCTGCACCAGCTCGGACACCGTCGCATTGCCTTTATGCGAGGACGGCCAAGCAGCTCAGATGCGGAAGACCGCTGGAAGAGCCTGATGGCCGTGAGCCGCGAGCTGGGCATTGAGGTTTCGCCCGAGCTGATCATGCAAGTGGAGAATGCGACCTCGACACCGGAGCTCGGCTATCCGATTACGAATGAGTTGCTGCAGCGAACCCGCAACTTTACGGCGATTGTCGCTTTTAACGATCTTGCGGCGGTGGGAGCAATTCGCGCCTTGCGCAACCATGGGCTGCGGGTTCCGGAGGATGTTTCTGTAGTGGGCTTTGATGATTTTGAGGCCGCGGCCTATTACAACCCAAGCCTGACGACGATTCGCCAGCCGCTGCGGGAGATGGGTTACATGGCAGCGCGGCTGCTACTGGCGAAGATTCGCGGAGAAAAGGAACTGCCGCCTGAGGTGCCGATTGTGCCGGAGCTAATCATTCGCGAATCGACGCTGCCTCCGCCTTCTGCCAGCGCGCGGAAGCGATAGCGATTCCGCACGCTGGCAAGAGAGGACGACAGACTATCCGGGAAGAACGCGGCCACGGCACTCGCCGAATCCGATGCGGCGGTGGCCGGGTCGTTCGCACCATCCTCTGAAGATGACCTCATCGCCATCCTCAAGGAACTTGCGCTGCTCTCCGTTGGGGAGCGTGAGGGGTTGGGTGCCACGCTGAGTGATTTCGAGCAGACAGCCGAATGAACCCGCCTCGGGGCCGCTCACGGTTCCTGAGGCCATCAGGTCGCCGGGTTCAAGGGGGCAACCGTTGCTGGCGTGATGCGTGAGCATTTGTGCCAGCGTCCAGTACAAATACTTCATATTGCCCCGGCTGACGACGGCCGGCTTCTCATGCGCCTCGCGCATCTGCCCAGTGAGCAGAGAGACTTCCAATTGAATGTCAAACCCTCCCTGGGCCTGATCCCGGGGATCGCTCAGATACGGCAAAGGGGCGGGATCGCCTGCGGGACGCTCCAGCGCCGCGATGCGGAATGGTTCGAGGGCGTCCAGGGTGACGATCCAGGGTGAGAGCGTGGTGGCGAAGTTCTTCGCGAGAAACGGGCCGAGGGGCTGGTACTCCCAGGCTTGCACGTCTCGTGCGGACCAGTCGTTGACGAGGCAGAGACCGAAGAGATGATCTTCAGCATGCGCGATAGAGATCGCCTCCCCGCGCGCGTTGCCACGGCCGACAAAGAAGCCCATCTCCAGCTCGTAGTCAAGCAGACGGCTCAGGCCGTAGGCGGGCGCGGCAGCATCAGGCGATTTGGTCTGGCCGTGCGGCCGGGGAACATTGGCTCCGCTGACCAGTAGAGATGAGGCCCGGCCGTGATAGCCGATGGGAACGTATTTGTAATTAGGCAGCAGAGGATTGTCGGGGCGGAAGAGACGTCCGACATTGGTCGCGTGGTAGATAGACGCGTAAAAGTCGGTGTAATCTCCGATGCGCGCGGGCAACAGCATTTCTGCCGTGGCTTGCGGGACCAGAAGCCGTTCATCGCGGACTTTGCTGTGCTCACTGAGCAGGATAGCTGCAGCCTCGCGCACCGCATGCGCGGCGGTGCGGCCGAGTGCCATGAGCGCGTTGAGCGTGTACTGGCGGCAAGCGTCGCGGATGGGCCGCGAAAGCTGGTCAAGGTAACCGAGATCGAGGCACGCATGCAGGTCGAGAATGCTGTCGCCGATGGCCAAACCAATGTGTGGCTCGCCGTGGCGGCGGAAGACGCCAAAGGGCAGGTTTTCCAGTGGAAAATCCGTGGCAGGATCGTTGGCTTCCGCGATCCAACTGCGCAATTCGCTCATGCAGTCTCCTTGATGGTTTGGGCCAGCGTCTCTACAGGCTCAAGAAACGAGCAGGAGCCGAAGCTGATGACGCCATGCTGCCGGGCTGCCTCGATTTGCGAGTGGGTGAAGCGATGCTGGCGCCAACGGAAGGTGGCTGGCGTCCAGGAGAAGTCCCGGGCATTGGTGCTGGCGAGGGCCGCCAAAAGCTCGCCCCGTGATGCCTCTGCCTGGGCCAGCAAGGATGCCGCCAGCACATTGAGGAAGCCGTACATCACAGCCCGAGGCGCGCCCGGCGCGTAGGTGATGGGGTATTCGCCTCGAAGGGCATGATGCAACCCTGCCGTGGCTTTGCAGGCGACGCCGGCCTGCGCACAGGCAAGAAGAAAATCAGCCACGGCTTCGATGCCCGGGATTGCTTCTGCCGTGACACCGCCCGTGCGGATTTTGGCGTGTGCCTTGTGCCTTTGCAAGACCGGCAGGATGTGTGAAAGCGCTTCAGGCGAGCACTCGACGAAGCGGGTAACAGAAGCAGGATAAGCCGACAGCGCGTCTTCGGCTTGCTCTGCGGAATCAGCGCGCAGCTCTATCGCGTCAAAAAATGCCAGGCCGCTGGCGAAACCCTGCATAGCATCCAAATCTGCCTCGCGATTGGCAGAGGCGAGCAGTGAGAGCATCCAGGGGCGTTCGCGCTCAGCACAGCAGTTCGCGTCGAGCGCAATTGCAAATTCAGGCAGACGCGTGGCCGGCAGAATGAAACGGCCGAGCATCCAGGCATCGGCACCGCGCGCATATTGCGCGTAGTTGCGCACGGCCTCCTCCATGGACAGAGAGGCTGGCGGAAACAGGCCTGCGTAATCGACGGCATGAGACATCAGCACTTGTACTGCGTTTCTCACTCCGGGTCCTCTACTTCCCTCTTGTGGCGTTGCGGAAGTTGTTTTTGAGTCTCTGCCAGCACTCATAGTACTCATGCTGCAGGATGCGCGTTTCGAGCGCGAACTGCGTGGGCCGCACGACAAGCTGCGTCTCAAACATGAAGGCCAGCGTGTCGGCCAGGTACTGCGGCTTGAGGTCAGCGTTGGTGGCGCGCTCCCAGGTTTCGGCGTCGGGGCCATGACCGCTCATGCAATTGTGCAGGCTGGCTCCGCCAGGGACAAAGCCCTCGGCCTTGGCGTCGTACTGGCCGAAGATGAGGCCCATGAACTCGTTCATCATGTTGCGATGGAACCACGGCGGGCGGAAGGTGTGCTCGGCGACCATCCAGCGCGGCGGAAAGATCACGAAGTCGCAGTTGGCCGTGCCATGCACGGCGGAAGGCGCGGTGAATACAGTGTAGATGGAAGGGTCAGGATGATCAAAACTGACCGAATTGATGCAGTTGAAGAGCTTCAGGTCGTACTTGTATGGCGCATAGTTGCCGTGCCAGGCAACCACATCAAGCGGAGAATGATCGATGGGAGCTGACCAGAGGCGGCCAAGAAATTTCCCGATGATGCGGAAGTCGCCATCGACATCTTCAAAGGCCGCGACGGGCGCGAGAAAGTCGCGCGGGTTGGCCAGACCATTGGCACCGATGGGGCCGAGATCCGGCAGGCGGAAGGTGAGTCCGTAGTTCTCGCAGACGTAACCGCGCGCGGCTTTGTCTTTCAGCTCGACGCGGAATTTGATGCCGCGCGGGATGACGGCAATTTCTCCGGGAGCGGCATCCAGAATGCCAAGCTCGGTGTGCAGGCGAAGCGCACCGAGTTGAGGCACCATGAGCAGTTCACCATCGGCGGAGTAAAAGAAACGGCCCTGCATGCTGGCATTGGCCGCATAGATGTGAATGGCGACCCCGGTCTGCATGGCCGGGTCGCCGCCGCCGCCCAGGGTCACGAGTCCGTCGATGAAGTCGGTCTTCTCTTCGGGGATCGGCAGCGGGTTCCATCGCAACTGGTTGGGCGAGGTGGGCACCTCCTGGAACGGGCCGGTGCGGATGAGACCGGAGGAAATCTCTTCAAAGGGCCTGTGGGTGACGGATGGGCGTATGCGGTAGGTCCACGTGCGCCGGTTGGTGAGGCGCGGCGCGGTGAAGGGCGTGCCACTCAACTGCTCGGTGTAGAGGCCGAAGGGGGTCTTTTGCGGCGCGTTCTGCCCGGTGGGCAAAGCGCCGGAAACAGCCTCGGTTGCGAACTCGTTGCCAAAGCCGGATTGGTATGGAAGTGCTTGTTCTGCCATGGATGATCCTCTCTCGCAGATCGCATTTCGCGAAACACTCTAAGCTATCGAGCCGCGCCGCCGTTGGCAACCTGCAGAGGGCGAAATGTGCGCAAAACCGCTATGCTGCCGACATGGCATCGGATGCGGAATTGCTTCAAATCGTGGATGCGGCGACGGCAGCGGCCGCTCAAAGATCCGGCGACTGGCTGGCTTGCAGACCGGGATGCACGCAATGTTGCGTGGGTGTCTTTGCGATTTCGCAACTGGATGCCGAGAGGTTGCGGCGCGGGTTGACGGAACTGGCAGCGGTGGATCTGGCACGGGCCCGACAGGTGCGTGAGCGGGTGCGGGCATCGCTGCTACGGATTGCCGGGGATTTTCCGGGAGACCCAGCGACGGGCGTGCTGGCGGAGGAAGACGACGGTTTTGAAGAGCGCTTTGCGGAATACGCCAATGACGAAGTATGCCCGGTGCTGGACCCGCAAACCGGGCTGTGTGACCTCTACGCAGCCCGGCCAATGACTTGCCGTACCTTTGGGCCTCCGGTGGAGAGTGAGGAAGGTCTTGCGGTGTGCGAGTTGTGTTTTGTGGGGGCACCGGAAGAGGAAGTGGTGCGCTGTGCAGTCACACTGGAACAGGCTGTGGAGATAGAAGAAGCGCTGACGCGTGAAGCGGAAGCGAGCTGTCACCAGACGGGCGCGACGCTGGTGGCGTTTGCACTGAAGGAAATTTGATTGCTTCCCACAACTCCGGCTTGGCGGGCCGGGTCTATGACGTCAGACCGCAGTCCTTGACTGCTGTTGGCGGTCATTCTGCGTGCGCTGCCTGCACGCGGTTTGTCTGCAAATCAGGAGGTAGAAGCGGATATGAAGAGATTTCTGATGACGGCCGTGGCTGCCGCAATGCTAAGCACGGGCATGGCCTATGGACAGGTGTTTGTTCGCATTGGCCCACCGCCGCGCGTGGTGGAGCGGCGTCCGCCGCCCCCGGGACCACACTATGTGTGGATCGAGGGATACCAGCGCTGGAACGGGGTACGCTACGTGTGGGTTCACGGCTACTGGGCGAGACCGCCGCGTCCGCATGCGGCCTGGGTGCCGGGACATTGGGTTCACCGGCACCGCGGATGGTTCTGGGTAGAAGGACACTGGCGCTATCGCTGAGGCACATTTGACGGACACTCGGGAAAGCGCAAAGAGGGGGGAGAGATCAACGATCTCTCCCCCCTCTTATTTTCAAGAGCCGGCCACTCGCCGCGACTATTTTGAGTCCGTCGAGTTACGGGAACGATACCTCTTCCCTTGGCTTCCCCGGCGGCGAAGCATGGAAACCTTGCGACAATGAGGGCATTCCCATGGATAGTAGCCCAGAAGAGAAAGCACACCTGTCTGGAGAAGGCCGTGACGGGCGACTCTAAACATGTCACTGGACTTGCAGAACTTGCAGATCGGCAGATTTGCTGGAGTGGTGGGCAATGGTCTTACTCTTGATTCAAATCGACTGTCTTTGTAAACAACGTTAATTAATTTGCAATAGGAGACTACCTGATTTTCCTGCTGCTTTCTCTCCCACCATTGGGGGATAAGAAACATCATCCTATGATTTGATGAAACTTCTGAGCAAGGCGAGCTCCGAATTCCCTCTGCTGCCGCTCTTCCGGTCCGGGCGATGGTTCCAAGCACCGCCGGAGCTTCTCTCACTTAAATCCTGAGCCTGCTTTACACTGGCAGGGATGATTCCTACCCTTGCCTGGACCGACAATGGGGTCGAATTTCTCGACCAGACGCGACTTCCACTGGAAGAAACCTATGTACTTGCAACGACTTACCAGCAGGTGGCAGACGTAATCACCACCATGGTCGTGCGGGGTGCGCCTGCGATTGGCGTCTCTGCAGCCATGGGTGTCGCCCTGGGAGTAAAGCAGAGCCGAGCGACGACGGTGGAGGAACTGACGCCGGAGTTTGAGCAAATCTGCAGCGTGCTGGCCGCTACCCGCCCCACGGCCGTGAATCTTTTCTGGGCCATCGCCCGCATGCGAGAGGTTTTTCACAAGAATTCGGCCAAGCCGGGTATTTCCGTCCCGGATATTCAAGCAGTTCTGATCGCCGAAGCGAACAGTATGTACGAGGAAGACATCGCCTCGTGTCGTGAGATGGGGAAAAACGGAGCCGAGTTGCTTCCCCGCTCCGGAGGGGTGCTGACGCACTGCAATGCCGGCGCTCTGGCGACCTGCGGGTACGGGACGGCGCTAGGCGTGATTCGCGCGGCTGTTGAGGCCGGTGCGGAGATTCAGGTTTATGCCGACGAGACGCGTCCGTTTTTGCAGGGAGCGCGTTTGACGGCATGGGAACTGCTGCACGACAACATTCCCACCACGGTAATTTGCGACAACATGGCGGCCAGCATGATGCGGCGCGGCAAGATTCAGGCCGTGGTGGTGGGCGCGGATCGCATTGCGGCCAATGGCGACGTGGCCAACAAAATCGGCACCTACGGCGTGGCGGTGCTGGCCAAGGAGCATGGCATTCCGTTTTATGTTGCGGCCCCGTGGTCGACCATTGACCTGGAAACGCCGACAGGCGACACGATTCCGATTGAAGAACGCCCTGCAGTAGAAGTAACGCACCATGGCGGCAAGCAGCTGACGCCGGAGGGTGCGGGAATCGAGAATCCGGCCTTTGATGTGACTCCTGCCCAATACGTCACCGCGATCATTACAGAGCGGGGTGTGCTGCGTGCCCCTTATCCAGAGTCATTGACCAAGCTGGCCGCTGCCCCGGCGGGAGCCTGACGCAATGATTCTGATTGTGATGGGCGTAAGCGGTGCTGGAAAGTCGACCATCGCTGAAGCGCTGGTCAAGGCTACGGGATGGCAATTTGCCGAAGGCGACGACTACCATAGCGAAGCCAACCGGAAGAAGATGCACAGCGGCACTCCGTTGACCGACGAGGACCGTGCCCCGTGGCTGGCCTCGCTGCATGAAGTACTGCAAGGCTGGGCGCAACGTGGTGAGAGCGGCATTTTGACCTGCTCGGCATTGAAGCAGGCGTATCGGGACGCGCTGGCAAAGAATCTTCCGGAGGGGGGCTATCGCTTTGTGCTGCTCGACGTGCCGCGAGCCGAGTTGCAGAAACGGCTGGAACATCGTGCCGGTCACTTCATGAGTCCGCAACTGCTGGACAGCCAGCTTGCAACGCTCGAAGAACCCAAGGATGCGCTGCGCATCCAGGCGGACGGTTCGCCAGATGAAATCGCTGGCAAAATTCTGGCGCAAATTCGCTCGCTGTGAATCATAAAGAAGGAACAATCTGCCGCTATATAGCGGCGTGAAGGGTTGGGGAATGGCAATTACAACAATTTTCTTTGGATTTCTTCTGATTCTGCTTGGAGTGTTTGGTTATGTTGACACGGGCAGCCATGCGCCAACCGCTCTGATTCCAGCTTATGTGGGTGCGGTGCTGGCCATTCTGGGCTGGTTTGCGCGCACGCCCAACCCGAAGCGCCGCATGATGATCATGCACATTGCGGTGACCATCGGACTGCTTGGATTCCTGGGCACAGTACCGGGCATTTATCACTGGGTACAGATGATGCAGGGCCATCAGGTGCTACGGCCGGTCGCCGAACAGGACAAGGCGGCAATGTCGCTGATCCTGCTGGCGTATGTGCTGCTGTGCGTGCGCTCGTTTATCAACGCCCGGCGTGCGCGCGCCTGATCGCGCTGCCTTTACAAATCTGACCAGCCAATTGGCGGAGACTCTTCGATGCGAATGAGCAGTTTTTCGATGCGGGTAGAACGCGGCAGCGCGGGCCGGCATCGCACACGTCCCGAAGAGCCGAAGAGAAAACCACGTCTGCGGCGGGTGATGCCCGAAGTCTGGGCGCTAATTCGCCCGCGTAAATGGCTGATGCTGTTTGGCCTTGTTTTGATGGCCATCAACCGCGTTGCCGGCCTCGTTCTGCCGCTTTCCACCAAGTACCTGGTGGATCGTGTATTGGCCGCGCACCATGCCAACATGCTGCTGCCGCTGGTAGGCGCGGTGTTTGTGGCCACCGCGATTCAGGCGGTCACTTCGTATGCCCTGACACAGTTGCTCTCAAAGGCTGCGCAACGCATGATTGCTGACCTGCGTAAGCGGGTGCAGCGCCACGTGGGCCGGCTGCCGGTCCGATTCTATGATGCGAACCGCACGGGCGTGCTGGTGTCTCGCATTATGAACGATGTGGAGGGCATTCGGAACATGATCGGTACCGGGCTGGTGCAATTTGTGGGCGGACTGCTCACGGCGCTGCTGGTCTTTGGTTTTCTGCTTTATCGCAGCCGCAACATGACGCTGATTATTTTTGGCGTCGTGGTTCTATTTGTGCTGATTCTCCAGCAGGCGTTCAAGACGATTCGCCCCATCTTTCGGGAGCGTGGGCGCATCACTGCGGAAGTGACAGGGCGGCTGACGGAATCGCTGGGCGGCGTGCGCGTGGTGAAGGGCTATCACGCGGAAGACCGCGAGACGCGGGTCTTTGGCGAAGGTGTAGACCAGCTGCTGACGAATGTGATCAGCTCCCTCACGGCAACGAGCGTGCTCTCATTTGCCGCGACCACAGTGATGGGCGTAGTGGGCGGACTGGTGATGCTGATGGGCGGGCACCTGGTACTGCGCGGGAAGATGACGACCGGCGATTACTTCCAATACACAATGCTGCTGGCGTACATGATTGCTCCGATCTTCCAGATTGTCTCTGTGGGCACGCAATTGACCGAGGCCGCGGCGGGCCTGGACCGCACGCTTGAAGTGCTGGATGAGTCCGACGAATTTGCCGACCCGAAACGCGTGCGGGTTCTGGATGAGATCGAAGGCAGGATCACCTTTGAAGATGTGCATTTTGCCTATGAGCCGGACAAGCCAGTGATCAAAGGCGTCAGCTTTGACGCGCAGCCGGGAACGGTGACGGCGCTGGTAGGGTCTTCAGGGTCTGGTAAATCAACGATCATCAGCCTGGTGTGCGCTTTTCATAATCCCGAGAGCGGCCGCGTACTGGTGGATGGCGTTGACCTGACGACCGTGCAACTCGATAGCTACCGGGCACAACTGGGCGTCGTGCTGCAGGAGTCTTTCCTGTTTGACGGGTCAATTCGCGCCAATATTCTCTTCTCGAACCCGGATGCGACGGAAGAGCAGTTTTTGAGCGCCTGCACCATTGCGCGTGTGGATGAGTTTGCGGAGCGCTTCCCTGAGGGATACGAAACCGTTGTGGGCGAGCGTGGGGTGAAACTTTCCGGAGGGCAGAGGCAGAGGCTCTCGATTGCGCGCGCGATATTGGCCGATCCGCGCATTCTGATTCTGGACGAGGCGACATCGTCGCTGGACTCGGAGTCAGAAGCGATGATTCAGGATGGTCTCAGCTACCTGATGCAGGGGCGCACCACGTTTGTGATTGCGCACCGTCTTTCGACGATTCGCCGTGCAGACCAGATTCTAGTGGTGGAGGGCGGCGAGATTGTCGAGCGCGGTAATCATGCAGAGTTGTTTGCGCTGGGCGGCCGCTACTGGGATCTCTACACGCGCCAGCATGGGCTGGAGCAGAATCTGTTTCTTGCTCCGGGCGAAGGCGATACGGTCGAGGCGAAGTAACGCGTCTATTTCAAATAGGCGCGTACCAGGTCGATCAAGTCTTCTGAAAGTTCAGCCGTCAGTTCTGGTGAGCCCTCGCCGAGATGATGCCGAATGTGATCTTCGAGCACCTCGGCCATCAGCCCGTTGATTCCGCCGCGGATGTTGGCCAATAGCATCAGAATGTCCGCGCAGTCATCGTCGGCCGTCAGCAAACGTTCGATGGAATCCACCTGTCCGCGGATGCGCTTGATGCGGGCGATCAGCTTCTGCTTTTCCTTGTCGCGTTGGGTCATATTTTTGTTGACTATATCCTATGGGGGTATGGTATGTTGAGGTTGTCGAGAATGAATTCTCAACCAGAATCTGAAAGCACAAAGTTATGAGCATGCACAGCACACAAGAACCTCCGAGTAGATGGACTTTCTCTTTATGTTGTGACGAGCGATCAGAAAAACGCCGCTAAGCACCGCAGGCGATTCTCACCGCTCATCACATCATACGACCCGTGATTTGAGCGTGTGAGCAGGCGTGATATCAGGCCAGACTCACTCCCTCCTTAACCAGCTATAGCGTGATTCCAGTGCTGTGCGATTTTGCACCGCGCGGGAAGCGTGTGGCTATACCTGACGGAGGAACCATGTTTCCCTTTGTATCTGTCCCACAGAAGCCTGAATCACTGCGCTGCATCTGGATCGCGGCTGACGATACGCAGGGCGGCCTCGTATGTGCGTGGGTTGCCGAGCGGCAGGAAAGCTCCGTGAACGAAGAACCGTCCGCGGCTGAACAGGCGGGAGAGTTGCGTAGGTGCGCTTAAAAGCGAGAGCGCCGGAGGCTATTTCTACCTCTCGCGGCCTGTCCCGTGCCGAGGCCGACGGGTGTTTTGCACGGATTGAAATGGAACCGCGATAAGCTGTCCGCGACAGAGTGACAGCATGAGGAGATCTCTTGCGCAGCGTTTGGATTGTCATCGCTTCCCTGCTTCCGGCCCTGGCCCGGGCGCAGACCCCGACGCCCCTGCCGGACGCGCCACAGCCTGCTTTGCGCTGGACTGCGCCGGACGGTAGTCATTTCAGATTGAGCCTTGCGCGTTGGAACAGTGACGAAGGACAGGCGCCGGCGGATAACCGGGCGGATCAGGAGAGTTCCACGGACACCGCGCCGGTACTGACGATGTTTCCTCACCCAGATGAGAAGCCGTGGCTGTTTACCGGGCAGGCCAATATCATTTTCCAGGCGCACGGAGGCTTTCACTCGCCTTATAGCGGGCCAAACAGCTTCAGCGGCGGTGGCGAATATAAGACTTCCCTGCTGGGCACGCTCTATTCCGGCTACGCGTGGCATTTCAACTCTCACGATGAGACGGACTTCCTTGTGGATATGGAGTCGGCCGGTGGCCGCGGATTGAGCCAGGCACTTGGCCTGGCGGGATTCACGAATCTGGATGTGGTGCGCAATCCCACCCTCGGCTCTACGCCCTACCTGGCCCGAGGCGAGATTCTGCAGATCATCGGGCTGAGCCGCAAGATGGTGGCGCAGGATCGCGATCTGTTTGACCTTGCAACCACAGTTCCCGCGCGGCGGCTGGAGATTCGCGTCGGCAAGATGAGCTTGCCGGACCAATTCGACACCAATGAAGCGGGCAGTGACAGCCATCTGCAGTTTATGAACTGGACGGTGGACGACAACGGCGCATGGGATTACGCAGCAGACACGCGGGGTTATACCGTGGGCGGAATCATCGAGTATGACTCGCCACAGTGGGACTTCCGCTATGGAATTTTTGCGATGCCCACAGTTGCCAATGGAAACACTCTGGATTGGGCCTTTAGCCGTGCGAATGGACAGAACTGGGAGTTTGACTGGAACCATTCACTGCTCCGAGGAAAGCACGGCGTGTCACGAGTGCTTGCTTATGTGAATCATGCGGATATGGGCGATTATCGCCAGTCAGTACAGGAGTACCAGAACGGGCTGACTTCGACACCGGAGATTACGGACACAGAGCGCCAAGGCACAGTGAAGTACGGATTTGGCTGGAATGATGAACAGGACATCACCAATCATCTGCGCGTCTTCAGCCGGTTTGGATGGAACCCGGACAAGCATGAGTCGTTTGCCTTTACTGAAGTAGCCCAGACTGTAGAAGCAGGTGGCGATTACAACGGCGCGCAATGGGGGCGGCCCGTCGACAAGATTGGCTTTGCCTTTGTCAGCAATGCCATCAAAAAAGACCACCAGCGCTATCTGGCGCTCGGTGGCCTTGGATTTCTGCTGGGTGACGGCCATCTGCGCTATGGCCGCGAAAATATTGAAGAGAGCTACTACAACCTGCATGCCTGGCGCGGAATGTATTTCGCGCTGGATATGCAGCATATCGACGACCCCGGTTACAACCGGGACCGCGGACCGGTGTGGGTTGAGGGCGTGCGTGCACACGTCGACTTTTAACTACTGGGATTGTCCATTCGCTCCGGGTGGGATGTGCGAGGTCAGTCCCCTGGTCAGGAACTCCCGCATGATGTTTTCAATCGCGTCGCCAGCTACGACAACAAGCCCATTCTGTATGGTGATGCGCGCGGAACGATCATGCGGGTTGAGATAGAGATTAGACGCTCCAGCAGCGGTGAAATCCCCCAGCAGCTCAGAGTAGTTGGGCTCGGCTCGCCCGTTGTCGCCCCGTGTGACAAAAGCGGAACGAATGGCATACCAAAGCCGCGACCCGGTGCTGCCGTGGCCTTTGTAGAAGTAACGGGGGTCCTGGTGTAGCAATGAGGCGTAGACGGCTCCGCCGGTAAAGCGTGCGATGGCACCATCTGCATAAGAGGCGCCAAAGCGCTTGCCGTAGCCCTGCCATCCGCCACCGTAGCCGGGATAGTATCCCGCTCCCTGCTCGACGCCCGCCAGACCGGCGGCCACGGCGAAGGTGTAGGGATCGGTGATGACATGCAGCGCGAGATTGTATTTCAGCTTGGGCGTGAGGGGTGCGGCATTCCATTCATAACTGGTAGAGAAATTTGGAATGAAGCCGAGGATGCGCTGCTTCTCTTCAAGCTTTACCTGGGCTGTGGCAATCTCTACGGGCGAGGCAACGACCTTCACCGTTGTGACCGCTTTGGGCGTTGGCGTGATCGTGACGGAAAGCTTGTAGTGCTCTCCGGAGCCTAATACGACTGTGGGCGGAGTTGCTGGCAGAAAGCCGGGAGCGGATGCCTTGACGGAATAGTTTCCTGCCGCGAGGCCAGTGATGCGAAATTTGCCTCGGGCAAGGGAATGCGCGGTGATGGGTGCCGACAATCCCTCGCCACTGACGGTGATGGTCACGCCGGCGAGTCCGGTTCCCTGCGGATTGATTACTGTGCCAAGAATGACGCCGGAGCCGTGCGGATTACCGTAGCCGGGCGCATTGGGCAGTCCGGAGACAGGCGGGAGCGGGATGGCCAGAGCTTTTACCTTGTCTGGGATAGAGACCAGAAAGCACAACGACACAGCAGCGACAATTGCCGGCAAGGTCAACTTCGGCAGCAAGGAAGCGGAGGCATTCAATGAATGGGGCCGAGTAGAGCGGATTTGAATAGACACACAGGTTGGGATGCGGGAACGCAGCAGCGTGTCAATTGGGCGGACAATGCAAAGGCTGCTCCTGACTGTGAAATGTGTCAGGTAGCAGCCTCAGATTGTGTATTCTTTGAGATCTTTCAAAGAATAAATCACCTATTTGCCGTGAGCACCCGGCGGGATGTGATGGGTGAGTTTGCGCGAAAGGAACTCCAGCAACTCGTCTTCAAAGGCGTCTCCGGCAACCAGAATCGCGCCGTTCTGCAACGTCGTGCCCACATTACGATCACTGGGCGCGCTGTAGGCATTGGATATGGCAGCAGAGGTAAAGTCGCCCAGAAGTCCCGAATAGTTGGGCTCCCATTTTCCGTTGTCTCCACGCGCGACAAAGGCCGAGCGGGCCGCGTACCACATGCGCGATCCTACGCTTCCTGTGCCGCGATAGAAGTAGCGAGGGTCCTGCCGGAAGACAGAAGGCAAGAGTCCATCGCCGATAATGCGGGAAACAAAGATGTCTGCATAAGCAGCGCCATACCGCTTGCCATAACCCTCCGCTCCGCTGCCGTAGCCGGATTGAAGACCTGCTACCTGCTCAGCACCAGCCGCGGCTGCGGCCTCAAAGGGCGTGAAGGGATCCAGAAGAGAGTGGAACGAGAGAGCCATCTTCTGCTTGGCGTCAAGAGGCGCGGCATTCCAAACGTAGTTGGTGTAAAAGTTTGGCACAAAGCCCAGAATGCGCTGCTTTTCTTCGAGGTGAAGCTGGGCCGTGGCAATCTCCTTCTCGCTAGCCGTAACTTCCACGGTGGTGGATGCCTGCGGAATGGGGGTAGCGGTAATGGAGAGCCGGTAAACTTCCCCGTCCCCAAGGTCTACCGTAGGGGCCGTTGTGTTGAGGAAGTGGGTCGCAAAGACCGTGACAGTGTAGTTTCCAGAACCGAGACCGCCGATTCTGAATTTTCCCTGTGCGTCTGTCTGGGCGGACATGGGAGCGGGAAGCGACTGTCCGCGCACATTCACCTCAGCATTTGCGACGGGCTCGCCGGTCGGGTCCACCACCGTACCGGCGATGACGCCATTGTGGCCAGTTCCCGCTGCGTTGGGAGCATTGGGCAAAGCCGATGCCGTCGAAGCCAGCATGGCATTTTGCGCGTGGGATGGAAGCGTGGCGCACAGAAAAAGGAATAAGAGTAGCGAAAGAGACGCTGCAAACACTCTATGAAAATGGCGAGCCATATAAAAGTTCAAACCTACCTCTAAAAATGAAAAGTTGCTGGAGGTATCACCGTACCTTGAAGCAATCAAGTCGCAATCAATGAAGCCCGCGATGAGCGCGACCCCGCACCAAAAACCGCATGGCCCTGCCTCATTGCATGCCAATTAGATGCGGGGCCATGCGGCTAGTTGCTGAAAAGTAACTGAATCTGCCTGCTTTGACGCAGACTTCACCCGAGTGTCATATGAATGACATTTATGAATGTTTTCTGTAAATCACGGGCAGGCGGCGCACGAACTCTCGCGAGAATGTAGATCGACGAAATTGATCAACAACTAAAAGCTCCCGCAGGTCTGAAGCCTGCGGGAGCGATTGGGGTGAAGCTTCGTTGCGATGCCTTTACCTGGTTTCCACCAGATCACTCCCTGTCATCTGCGGAGGCTCAGCGAGACCGAGCATGTGCAGAATCGTGGGCGAAACGTCTCGCAGGGAGCCGCCGGCTTTGAGGTGATGCTGCTTCACGTGCTCTGAGACGGCGATGAAGGGCACCGGATTGGTGGTGTGAGCGGTATGCGGGCCACCGGTGACAGGGTCCACCATCAGCTCTGCATTACCGTGGTCAGCCGTGATCAGCATAGAACCGCCATGCTGCTTGATGGCCTGATAAAGCTGGCCCAGACAAGCATCCACGGTTTCGACGCCCCGGATAGTCGGCTCCAGTTTGCCGGAGTGGCCCACCATATCCGCATTGGCGAAGTTGACGACGATGACGTCGAAGGCTTTGTCCTGAATGGCCTTGGTGACAGTATCGGCGATGCCCTGCGCGGACATCTCAGGCGCGAGGTCATAGGTTGCCACCTTCTGCGATGGAACCAGGATGCGATCTTCGCCGGGGAATGGCTTCTCGATGCCGCCGTTGAAGAAGTAGGTGACGTGCGCGTACTTCTCCGTTTCCGCGACGCGCAGATTGCGCAGGTTGGCCTGCGCCAGCACATCGGCCAGCAGGTTTTCCATGGACTGCGGCAGAAGTACAGAGGGCAGCGAGAAGTTCTTGTCGTACTGTGTCATGCACAGGTAGTGCAGGTTCTTTGGAACTTCATTGCGCGGGATGGTGACGTCGAGATCTTCGGCGCCGGGCAGCTCACGGCCTTCTTCTTTAGACAGGCCGCTGTTGCGAGCCAGCACGCGCGTGATCTGACGGGCGCGGTCTGCGCGGTAGTTGAACATGATGCAGACATCTTCGTCCTGAATGCGGGCGACGGGATGCCCCTGCTCATCTGTAACCACGAACGGCACAATAAATTCGTCGGTGACTTCGTTCTGGTAGCACTCGCGCACGCGAGCCACAGGATCGTGATAAGCGCCACCTTCGGTCTGGCCTTTCACCATAGCGTCGAAAGCGAGCTTTTCGCGCTCCCAGCGGCGGTCGCGGTCCATGGCGTAGTAGCGGCCGCTGACGCTCGCAATTTTGCCGACCTGATACTCGCGCATCTTCTGCTGCAGTGCTTCGAGATAACCCGCGCCGCTGGTGGGCAACGTATCGCGGCCATCCATGAAGGCGTGCACAAAGACCCGGGAAACCCCGTGCAGACGAGCGGCCTTGAGCAGCGCGTACAGGTGATTCTGGTGCGAGTGAACACCACCATCGGAGACGAGCCCAAAGAGATGCAGGGCGCGATTGTTCTGCGTCGCTTTTTTGAGAGCGTCGAGCAGCTTGGGATCGTTAAAGAAATCACCATTCGCGATCATGGCGTCGATGCGGGTGACTTCCATCTGCACGACGCGGCCGGCGCCAAGATTCAAGTGGCCGACTTCACTGTTGCCCATCTGGCCATCGGGCAAACCGACGAAATGCTCCGCTGCGCGAATGAGCGTGTTGGGAAATTCGGCCAGCAGCTTGTCATAGGTTGGCTTGCGAGCCAATGCGATGGCATTATTGGCGGTTTCGGCACGATAACCCCATCCATCAAGAACGGTCAGGACAACAGGTTTGGTACGAGCGGACACGCGGACTCCTCAGTGTGAAATTTATTTTGGCGATTGCGGTGAGGCCGGAGTGGAAGAAGGCGCTGCAGGAGCTGCTGGCGCGGAGTTCTGCTGTTCATACTTTTGTGCAGCCGCCTGAATCTCGGCCTTGTGCGCCTGGATTACTTCCATGGCGATCTGCTGGCCGAGCTTTGCGCCGGCTTCCTGACTTTCACGCGTGATGGCGGGCAACTGCTTCACGAGATCCTGCCCGGCGGGCGTTTTGTAAAAGGCGATGGCCGCTGCGGCGTCGCGCGTGGAGAGATGCTCCTTGTAGATCGCGATCACCTGCGCATCAAAGTCAGCGCTCTTGAGGCGGGTTTCGATATCGTCGATCACATCTGCTGGAATGAACGGAGGCATGACCTGATGGAGATATTTCATCATGTTGGTCATGGTCTGCTTTTCAAGCGCGTCTGCACCGGACAACTGCAGAAGCTCATGGGCCTGTGCGTCAGTGATGGGATGAGCGGGCGGCGCGGGTTTGGATGCGGCCGATGAGGCGGGATGGGCTTGAGCCATGGCGGGAACCGAAGCTATGAGAGCCGCGGCCAAAAGCAGAGGGTAGCGCATGAGGTTCTCCAAACGGACGTGCTGTGGAACAGAAGAAAAAGGCGGCGAACCGTTTGGATCCGCCGCCGAGGGAGTTTATTCGCCGAAGTTGACCGCTTCGAGTCCGAGGAATTCGCCCGTCTGGCCGAGTTGCTCTTCGATGCGGAGAAGCTGGTTGTACTTGGCGATGCGATCGGTGCGCGAGGCTGATCCGGTCTTGATCTGGCCGGCGCCGGTGGCCACGGCGAGGTCGGCGATGAAGGTATCTTCGGTCTCACCGCTGCGATGCGAAATGATCGAGGTATAGCCGTAACGGCGGCCCAGCTCAATGGCCTCAAAGGTCTCGCTGACCGTGCCAATCTGATTCACCTTGATGAGAATCGAGTTGGCAATTCCCTCTTCGATGCCGCGCTGCAGGCGCTCAGTGTTGGTCACGAAGAGATCGTCGCCCACCAACTGAATGCGCGAGCCGACCAGCTCAGTGAAGTAGCGCCATCCCTGCCAGTCGTCCTCAGCAAAGCCGTCTTCGATGGAGATGATGGGATACTGGCGGGTCCAGCTCTCCCAATATTGCGCCATCTCCTCGCTCGTTTTCTCGCTCTTGTCTGACTTCTTGAAGATGTACTTGCCCTTCTCCTTGTCGTAGAACTCGCTGGCAGCGGGATCGAGAGCAATGGCTACATCTTCGCCAGCCTTGTAACCGGCCAGCTCGATGGCTTCGAGAATGACTTCAATAGCCTCTGTGTTCGACGACAGCGAAGGAGCAAATCCGCCTTCGTCGCCGACTGCGGTGTTGTAGCCCTTCTTCTTGAGCACGCCCTTGAGGGTGTGGAAGATTTCCGCGCCCCAGCGGAGTGCTTCGCTGAAGCGTTCCGCGCCGACGGGCATGACCATGAACTCCTGGAAGTCCACGTTGTTGTCAGCATGCGCGCCGCCGTTGAGGATATTCATCATCGGGGTAGGCAGAATGGAGGCGTTTGCGCCGCCGAGGTAGCGGTAAAGGGGAATCTTGAGCGAGTTGGCCGAGGCGCGGGCCGAAGCCATGGAGACGGCAAGAATCGCATTGGCGCCGAGGCGGCCCTTGTTGGGCGTGCCATCGAGCGCAATCATGGTGGCGTCGAGCAGGCGCTGGTTGGCGGCGTCCATGCCTTCCAGTTCCGGAGCGATGACGGACTCGATGTTATCGACTGCCTTGAGCACGCCCTTGCCCAGGTAGTGGCTCTTGTCTCCGTCACGCAGTTCCACGGCCTCATGCTCACCGGTGGAAGCTCCGCTGGGAACAGCGGCACGGCCGAGCGTACCGTCGGCAAGAATAACGTCTGCTTCAACCGTGGGGTTGCCGCGCGAATCCAGAATCTCGCGCGCGTGGATGGCAGCAATCTCAGTCATATGACTCCTCAAAATCTGGTGTTGTAAGCGATCATTGAGCCCGGGACGGCGGTCTACGGGAATCGGTTTCCCGGAGGCTCCAGCGATAATGTCCACAAAACTACTCATTTTCTTCGTGATTCCAACGCGATTCTAACAAAGGCAAACGATGTCTATCGGCCCCGGCGGGCCTTTTCGAAAAGAAGATGGATGGGTAACCGCAATGGTTCGCCTCCTCTTCGCATGCTGTTGCTGGCCATCCATGCAGACTAAGCTGATTTCACAGGCGGATTGCGCATCACACATGCAAGCATGCGCGCCGTGAGCGATTCCGCCTGCAACGAGCGACTTTTGGAAACAGGCAGGGTCAGAAACCCTGCAGGAGGAGTCAATGAACTTCGTTCGACTCAGCGCAACGCTTCTGGTCTGCGGCACTCTTTGCGCGGCGGGCGCGCAGGCGCAGCAGAGCACTTCGGCCCCTCAGCAGCAGCCGGCGCAGAATAGTCAGAGTTCGCAGGATCAGTACACGGGCGTCTCCACTCCGCCAGATACCCCGATTATGGCCAACGAGCCGATGACGGAGCCGGACAGCCAGCAGGATGAGCAGCCGCTGCCAACCTATACCGGATCGTCCGCCAAGCCTTCCCCTGCCGTGCCCGCGCAACCAACGCTGGTCCCGCGGCCTTCCGAGTCAGCGCAGAGCGCAGCGGTGCCGGCAGCCGCGCCCTCAACGCCGAGCTACGCCGCGCCCGTTTCAAACGGAAACGTGACCGGCAACGCCGGGAGCAATTCCGCGAATGCGAGCAGCAATCCTGACCGCTGGGACAATACGGATTTCGGCATCGTCACGAAAATTCAGCAGCCGCTCGACCAGGGCACCGCGCAAACTGCGGCCGCCCAAAATGACGCCAGCCTGGCGGACCGCCAGAACCCCAGCTACGGCATCGTGAGCGTGATCCCTTTCGCGCCGAATGCCCTGAATGCCGGAACCAATATCCCGGTACGGCTGCTGCAACCAATCTCAACCGATTCGACGTTTCGTGGCACTCCTTTCCGCGCCACGGTGACCGCAAATGTGTATCGCGGCGGGCAGGTGATTATTCCGGCTGGATCTGAATTGCGCGGCATGGTCACAAGCGCGCACCCCGGCCATCGCCTGCGGGGGCGCGCCGAGCTGCGACTGACTCCGCAACTGGTGCTGCTGCCGGATGGCACGGCCTATCACCTCGACGCTCAGGTGGTTTACAGTGCCGCGCCTCATACGCAGACTTCGAATGAAGGCGTGATTCGGCCGAGCATGCATCTGGCGAAGGATGCTACGGAATACGGCGTGGGCGCGGGAGCAGGCGCCCTTGTGGGGGCGCATTTCGGCCCTGGTGGCGCGCTGGTGGGCACTATGGTGGGAGCCGGTGCGGTGACAGCTCACCTGCTGATACAGCCGCCCGGCGCGGTAACCCTGCCGCGCAACACCCAGTTGGTTTTCAGCCTGATGCAGCCGATGGCGCTGACACCGACACGCAACTAGACCCGAACAGAGACAATCAACGAAGATCCCGGGGCGGCGGCTCCGGGATTTTTTGTTTGCAGCGGCTATGTTTGGAGCTCTTCTGCCGTCGATATGTCACGCCTGCCACATGCCGCACGGAGCGCTTGCTGGCTGAGGACGCATACGGTGGCAACTGAAAAGACCATTCTGATCAGCGCCAGAAGGGGCGGGAGTCACTTTCGTAATGGGGACCACTCGCCCTCGACGGCAATCAAGCACGAAGTTTTGAAAAGAAATATTCGTTCAGGTGTGCGCCTTTTTTCACCCTGCGTAAATGCAGCATTCCAGCTTGCATAAGGCTGCATCTTGCCGTCTTTGAAGGGCTTGGCAGCCTTGACTCTTGACAGTCGCGGCATTAGATTCAAAGTGAAGGCGTTGGCTGCCCTCCTTTCCACTTATGCAAAGTCATCCTTACAGTTGGAACTACCTTCCGCTCCTGATTCAGGTTGTCGTGGCTGTCGGACTTGGCTGCGGCATGGCCAGCGTTTCGTGGCTGATTGGCCGTCACAGGAATTCCAAGGTGAAGCTGGCTGCCTATGAGTGCGGTGTGCCTGTCGAGGGCGATGCTCGCGGCCGCTTTTCGGTGCGGTTTTACATGGTCGCGATGCTGTTCATCCTCTTCGACGTGGAAGCTGTATTCATGCTGCCCTGGGCGGTGATCTATCGCCGTCTGCCGGCGATCACCGGCTCGCGCATGTTCGGCTTCTGGGAGATGGTGGTTTACCTCGGCTTTGTGGTGATCGGCATTTTCTATGTTTGGAAGAAGGGCATTCTGGACTGGTCCGCGGACCGCTCCGATCTGTAACCGATTTTTTAGCAATCGTTCACTGAGGCGAAAGAAGTCGTGGCAAACGAACCGCTCATGAGCAAGGAAGCAGTTTTTGAGGCGCTCAAAGACAACAGCGCTATTCAGGCGCTGGAAAGCGCCGCCCCCGGCGTCATTACCGGCGCAAAATATGACCGCAATGAGCTGACCCTCACGATTGCTCGCGACAGCATCCGCAGAGCCTGTGAGATTGTGCGCGCTGCCGGTTACAACTTTTTTTCCGACTGCACCTGCGTGGACTGGTACCCCTCTGAGCCGCGATTCCAGGTGACCTATCACCTGCTGTCACACCGGCTCAAGCAGCGCGTGCGGCTTTGCGTGATGGTGGACAGCTCGGACCCCTCGGTGGAGAGCATCACTTCCATCTGGCCCGCCGCCAACTTCTACGAACGCGAGGTCTGGGACCTCTTTGGCGTTCGCTTCCATGGCCACCCTGACCTGCGCCGCATCATGATGCCGGAAGAGTGGGAAGGCCATCCCCTGCAGAAGACGTACCCCGTGGAGGGCTACCGCTAATGCCTGGCAAAATGCCCGAACTGGCAGAATTTGTTGAAACTTCGCGGCTAATCAAGCCCGCGCCCGAACAGGACTCGCAGAATCACACCATGGTCCTGAACATGGGCCCGCAGCACCCCTCGACACACGGCGTGCTGCGCGTAGTGCTCGAGATTGACGGTGAGACGGTCATCAAGGCCGTTAGCGACATCGGTTACCTGCATACCGGTATCGAGAAGACCTGCGAGGCTAAGTTCTATCAGCAGGTGGTGCCGATGACCGACCGCATCGACTACCTGTGCCCGATGACCAACAACCTGACCTATTGCCTCGCGGTCGAAAAGCTGCTGCAGCTTGAGATTCCCGAGCGCGGCCAGTGGATGCGCGTGCTGCTGAATGAACTGACGCGCCTGCAGTCGCACCTGGTCTGGCTGGGCACGCACGCCATGGATATTGGCGCGCTGACGGTCTTCCTGTATTGCTTCCGCGAGCGTGAAGAGATTCTGCGCCTCTTTGAGATGGTCTCTGGCCAGCGCATGATGACCTCGTACTTCCGCGTAGGCGGCCTCTCACTGGAGCCGCCGCTGGACTTCTTCCCACGTGTGCGGAAGCTGCTCAAAGTCATGCCCGAGAAGATTGACGAATATCAGAATCTTCTCAGCGGCAATCCGATCTGGGTGAACCGCCTCAAGGGCGTGGGTCACCTCTCGGCCGAGCAGGCGGTATCCTTCGGCGTTACCGGCCCGGCGCTGCGCGCCTCTGGCGTGGACTGGGATTTGCGCCGTGACATGCCCTACACGGGCTATGAGAAGTTCCAGTTCAATGTGCCGACCTCGACGGATGGCGACGTGTGGGCGCGCTACTGGGTTCGCCTGCAGGAGATGCGCGAGTCCGTGAAGATTGCGCAGCAGGCTCTTGATGGAATGCCTGAGGGGCCGCTGAACGCCGATGCTCCCAAGGTGGTGCTGCCGGAACGCGAAAAGATGAAGACGCAGATGGAAGCGCTCATCTATCACTTCAAGATTGTGACCGAAGGCTTCACTGTTCCGGCGGGCGAGGTTTACCAGGCGGTGGAATCACCGCGCGGCGAAATGGGCTACTACGTGGTGAGCGACGGCACAGCCAAGCCTTATCGCGTACACATGCGGAATCCTTCGTTTGCGACGCTGCAGGCGCTCCCTGCGATGTGCGAAGGCCGGCTGCTGGCGGACGTGATTGCAGTGATTGGATCGATCGACATCGTGCTGGGTGAAATGGACCGGTAAGCTCGCTTCGTCTGACGAAGCGAAGCAGTTGTACCAGGAACTCTGGATTTCTCTGGTGGCGCTGGTGCAGTCCTACACGGCGGCTGCGCTGCTGGCGGTTCCGGAAGAAAGTTTTGAATACTCGCGCGAAGCCGATGACGAGTGCATCTTTCGCGCCAAACACAAGCAACTCCTGCTTTGGCGGTCAGGCACGGCGGGAGATGGAAGCTGGGAAGTTCGATCCTCTGCGGAGGAGACGCTGGCGAAAGGCCGGTTTTCTCTGAATGAGCAGGGACTGGTGAGTGTGGACGGCAGTCCGTCTATGGAAATGGATGCCGCGGCAGAGATACTGGCCGCGAAGATTTTGTGAGCAAGGAGTAAGCGGCGCATGGCAGCCGAAAAAACTACGATCTTCTCTCCTGAGCTGGCAGCTCGTTTTGACCGGCTGGTGACGCTCTATCCGGTGAAGCGCTCGGCCCTGATTCCCATGCTGCTCTACGCGCAGGACGAAGTCGGCTACATCTCGGACGCAGTGGTCGCCGAAGTGGCAGAGCGCATTGGCATAGCCGAACTCGATGTTCGCAATGTCGTCAGCTACTACTCTCTGATGCGGACCAAGCTGGTCGGCAAATATCACGTGCAGGTCTGCACCAACATTGCCTGTATGCTGCGCGGCGGCAACGAACTGCTGCACCACTGCAGCCAGCGGCTGGGCATCGGCAACAAGCAGACCACTGCGGATGGCGTGTTCTCTCTGGAAGAAGTAGAGTGCATCGGCGCATGCTCCTGGGCGCCGGCCGTGCAGGTGAACTACGACTTCCACGAAAATCTGACCACTGAACTGATGGACAAGGTACTCGACGAGTACCGGGCGAAAGCGAGCAAGTAGGCATGGCTTATCTCACGACACATCCCGATGTTGTGCCGGTCGTCAGCTACCGCTTCGGCAAAGGCGCAGTCGATATTGATCGCTACATTGAGCTGGAGGGCTACTCCTCGGTGCGCAAGTGCCTGGAGATGGAGCCGGACGCGATCATCAATGAAATGAAGACCTCAGGATTGCGCGGGCGCGGCGGCGCGGGCTTCCCCACCGGCATGAAGTGGTCGTTCGTTCCGAAACAGTCGGCCAAGCCGAAGTATGTGCTGGTCAACGGCGACGAGAGCGAGCCGGGCACCTGCAAGGACCGCCTGATTTTTGAGTATGATCCGCACTCGGTCATTGAGGGCACCATGATCGCCGGCCTCGCAATTGGCGCGAAGATGGGCTTCATCTATCTGCGCGGCGAGTACCGGTACCTCATCAACATCATGGAAAAGGCCGTGGCCGCTGCCTACGCCAAGGGCTTTCTGGGCAAGGGTATCTTCGGCAGCCAGCATGACTTTGATGTGGTGGTGCAAACCGGCGCGGGTGCTTATGAAGTGGGCGAAGAGTCAGCCCTGATGGAGTCGCTCGAAGGCAAGCGCGGTGTGCCCCGCATCAAGCCCCCCTTCCCTGCCGTGGTGGGACTTTATGGCGGACCTACCGTCATCAACAATGCGGAGACGCTGGCCAGCGTGCCGCACATCTTCCGCATTGGCGCGGCAGAGTATGCGAAACTCGGCACGGAGCGCAACGGCGGAACGCGCCTGTTCTGCATCAGCGGACACGTGGAGAAGCCCGGCGTTTACGAGCTGCCCATGGGCTACAACCTCAAGAAGATGATTTATGAGGTTGCGGGCGGCATCCTGGGCGGCAAAAAACTGAAGGCCGTGGTTCCGGGTGGATCCTCAGTGCCGGTGCTACTGCCGGACGAAATCGACATCGGCATGGACTTTGACCAGGTGGCAAAAGCTGGATCGATGCTGGGATCAGGCGGCGTGGTGGTGCTTGACGAGAGCGTTTGCATGGTCGAGTTTGCGCTGCGGACCATCAAGTTCTACCGGCATGAGAGCTGCGGATGGTGCATTCCCTGCCGCGAGGGTACGGACTGGCTGCAAAAGTCGCTCACGCGGTTGCACATGGGCGGGGCGGTCGATAAGGACATCAACAACATTCAGTACATTGCGGAAAACATGCTGGGCCGCACCTTCTGCCCGCTCGGAGACGCGGCGGCGATGCCGACCATTGGCTTCGTGAAGAAGTTCCGCAAAGAGTTTGAAGATCACCTCAATGGCAAGGGCTGCCCTTATCACCCCGCAGCCGACTACGAACTGGCAACGGTTTAGAGAATCGAGACAGGAATGGCTGACGTAACCTTCACCGTCGACGGCAAGCAACTTACGGCCCCCAAGGGCACGCTGCTGATTGAAGCCTGCCGACAGGCGGGCATCGAAATTCCGGCTTTCTGCTACTACCCCGGCCTCTCGCTGCAGGGTGCCTGCCGCATGTGCGTGGTGCGCCTGGAGAAGGTGCCGAAGCTGCAGACGGCCTGCACGACTCCTGTAGCCGAGGGCATGGTGGTGACCACCGAGAGCCCTGAGATCGCTCAGGCTCGCAAGGCTACAATCGAGTTGCTGCTGGGCAATCACCCGCTTGATTGCCCGGTGTGCGATGCCGGCGGCGAGTGCGAACTGCAGGACATGACCTTCAAGTATGGGGCTCATGAATCGAAGTTCGTCGAGATCAAGCAGCATCGCGAAGAGCAGCAGTGGTCGCCGGTGATCTACTTTGACCGTCCGCGCTGCATTCTCTGCTACCGTTGCGTTCGCGTCTGCGGCGAAGGCATGGATGTGTGGGCGCTCGGCATTCAGAACCGTGGCGCCGGTGCGGTGATTGCGCCGAACAAGCAGGACCATCTGGAGTGCGAAGAGTGCGGCATGTGCATCGACATCTGCCCGGTCGGCGCGCTCACCTCAGGCACCTATCGCTACAAGACCCGCCCGTGGGAGATGACCCACGTGAGCACCGTCTGCACGCACTGCGGCGACGGCTGCAAGACGACGCTGGGTGTGCGCCGCGCCAACGATGGCATGGAAATTGTGCGCGGCGACAACCGCGACAAGAGCGGATTGAACGGAGACTTTCTCTGCATCAAGGGCCGCTATGCCTTTGACTTTGCCAACCGCGAAGATCGTGTGACGCAGCCGCTGGTGAAGCAGGCGAATGGTGAATTCAAGGCAGTGAGCTGGGAAGAGGCGCTCGACTTTGCCGGCAAGAAGCTGCGTGAGATTCGTGACACGCGCGGCGGCAAGGCGATGGGCGTGATCGGCTCCAGCCGCATCACGAACGAAGAAGCCTACCTGCTGCAGAAGTTTGCGCGTTCGGTGCTCGGCACCAACCATGTTGATCATCACCGGACAGCCGACTATCCGAGCTTTGTGGCTGCGCTCAAGGCGAGCCAGAAACAGGAAGCCTCAATTGCGGACTTCGGTACGGCTCCGGCAATTCTGCTCCTGGGCAACGATCCGACAGAGCAGCACCCGTTGCTGGCCTGGCAGATTCGCACCAACGTGCGCAACAATCAGGCCCGGCTCTATGCGGTGAATCATGAGCTGATCAAGCTGCGCCGTCAGGCCACCAGCTTCCTGCAGATTGAGCAGACGCAGTATGCGGCTCTCGTTGCTTACCTGGGCGGCAATAATGCGGCCCTGGCCGGTAATGCCGCGGCGGCTGGCTTCCGTGAAGCACTGCGCAAGGAAGAATCGGTCGTCATCGCATTCGGTTCGGAGTATCGCGGACGCGACATTGAAGCGCTGGTAGCGCTCGGCGCGAGCTTCCCGAATGTGAAGTTCGCCTGCCTGGGTGACTATGCCAACTCGCGCGGCGCGGCGGATATGGGTCTCTTCCCTGACTTGCTGCCGGGCTATGTGCCGGTGGGTGATCCGGCACACTTTGCCCATGAATACGGCGCCGCCCTGCCGGCAGAGGCCGGCATGGACATCGTGCAGATGTTTGACGCCGCCGAGCGCGGCGATCTGGCGGCTCTATATGTCGCAAGCGAAGATCCGGTGACGCGGTATGGAGTGGATCCCACTGCGCTCAAGAACACCTTTGTGGTGGTGCAGGACATGTTCCTGACTGCAACGGCAAAGCTGGCCGATGTGGTCTTCCCTGCCGCCAATCTGTATGAGAAGGCGGGCACGGCGACGAATACCTATGGCGATCTGCAACTGGTCAAGAAGGCGGGAGACCGCGCCGGTGTGCGCTCCGACTTTGAATTGACGGTGCGGCTGGCCGGACACATGGGGCACGACCTCAAGGCGCTGGTGCCCTTCGGTAAGGGCGTGCGCTCTGACTTTGGGCAAACGCGCGGCGCGCAGTCGGGCGAAGCAGACCGTCACGCGGTCTGGCTGACGGCGCACCATCTGGAGATCAAGACGAGCCCGTTTGATCCGTTTGCGATTTTTGATGAGATTCAGCGGCTGGTTCCGGCATACGATGTGCCGCGCCTCGATCTGCTGGCGGGCAACAGCGAGCATGTGAAGTCCGATCTGGTACAGATTCAGACCGGAGCCTCGCGACGCGACCTGGTGCTGCCCGCCAACGACACGCTCTTCACCTCTGGGACGCTTGGCGAGTACAGCACGATGCTGCACTCGGTGATGGAATCGAAGGTGCAAAACCCGGCGGAAACAGCCGCGGACTAAGGACAGGAAGGCCCGAACGACGTGAGTTTCTGGTGGTTTTTACTTCTCAGTGTGATCAAGATCGCCGTGGTGCTGTTCATCCTGCTCACCGCGGTCGCCTATACGGTATTGCTGGAGCGCAAAGTGGTGGGGCGCATCCAGAACCGTTGGGGACCCAGCCGTGTCGGCCCATTTGGGCTGCTGCAGCCGCTGGCAGACGGCATCAAACTCTTCCTGAAGGAAGACCTGATTCCGACTGCGGTCTATAAGCCGCTGTTCATCATCTCGCCGATCATTGCCCTGGCTTGCGCGTTGATCTCAATCTCCGTCGTACCCTTCGGCAAGGAGATCACCTACAAGGGCGTAGACCTGTTCAACATCGCGAACGTTAACATCGGGCTGCTGGTCATCCTGGGAGTAACGTCGGTCGGTGTATACGGGATTGCTCTTTCCGGATGGTCCTCAAACAACAAGTACTCGCTGCTGGGTGCTCTGCGCTCGAGCGCGCAGCTGATCAGCTATGAGCTTGCCCTTGGACTCTCGCTGGTGGGCGTGGTGCTGCGCACCGGTTCGCTTAACCTGAACAAGATTGTGAACCTGCAGGCAACTCACGGCATGCTGAGCTGGAACTTCTTTGGCGGCTTCCAGTTTGTCGCGTTCTTCATTTACCTGATGGCCGCATACGCTGAAACCAATCGTGCTCCCTTCGATCTTCCTGAAGCGGAAAGCGAGTTGACGGCGGGCTATCACACGGAATATAGCTCGATGAAATTTGCCATGTTCTTCATGGCTGAGTACGCCAACATGATCACCGTCTCCTGCGTGGCGACGCTGCTCTTTTTTGGCGGCTGGTCGAGCCCCTTCGGCAGCCTGTTCCCCTCATTTGGCCCAGTGCTCGATGCCCTGCTGCCGGTTCTGTGGTTTGTCCTGAAGGTCTTCCTTTTCCTGTTCCTCTATATTTGGGTGCGCGGCACACTGCCTCGCTTCCGTTACGATCAACTGATGAGTTTTGGCTGGAAATTTCTGTTGCCACTGGCAATTGCGAATATCGTGGTGACGAGCTTCTGGCTGGGACTCCGGGCGCCTCTGCAGTGAATTACAATTAGCTTCGGCTGCTGAAACGTTCCGCTTTTTTCTTTCAACTCAGGCGACGCAAGCATGCATCTGGTTCTCTTTATTATCTTCGGCGCATTTTGTGTGGCAGGAGCGATCAATCTCCTGCTGCAACGCCATCCGATCAACAGCGCACTGTCATTGATTGTCGTGATGACCTCTTTGGCGGTGCTCTACCTGTTGCTCGGCGCGGAGTTTCTGGCCGCGGCGCAGGTGATCGTTTACTCCGGCGCCATTATGGTGCTCTTCACTTTTGTGATTATGCTGCTCAATGCCGGTAAGGAGCAGCGCACTCACGGCAGTCGCGCAGCTTACTGGCTCGGCTTTCCAGGAGCAGCGGCACTCTTCGCACTGTTGACGTTCATCTTTCTCTCGCATCAGTCTTCCCTCGGTTATGCCGTACTCGGGCCAGATATGGTGGGGACGGGCGAGTTGAGCCAGGTGCTGTTCCGCAATCTGCTGCTGCCCTTTGAGGTCACGTCGGTCCTGATCCTCATCGCAATTCTGGGCGCGGTGGCGCTGGCGCGGCACACAAACGAAAATCAGCCCGGGAAGGAGCGCTAGCGGCCATGGTTCCTGTCGCTTATTACCTCGTTCTGAGCGCTATTCTCTTTTCGATTGGTGTGGGTGCGTTTCTCATTAAACGCAACATCATCACCATTTTTATGTCGATTGAACTGATGCTCAACGCAGTCAACCTGAGCTTTGTGGCCTTCGCCAACTACTGGCGGCAGATCAACCACCAGTTCAGCGGCCAGATCTTTGTCTTTTTTGTGATGGTGGTTGCCGCCGCGGAAGCAGCCGTTGGACTTGCCATCATCATCGCGCTGTTCCGCTCGCGCAGCACCCTTAACGTCGATCAAGTGGACTTGATGAAGCTATGAACGGAATCCCCAATCTGCACCTATGGCTGTTGCCCATTCTGCCCCTTGCCGGATTCCTGGTGAATGGACTGTTTGGCCGCCGTTTCCCGAAAGCACTGGTTTCAGCGGTAGCCATCCTTGCCACCGCGATTCCTGTGATTCAGGTGGCCACTATTGTGGCTCGCTTCGGCTCGCTGACGCTGCCGCATGTGGAGCGCGTCGCAACCTGGCTCTCGGCTGGCGGCTTTCACGCTGACTTGGTCTTTCAGCTCGACCAACTCACGATGGTGATGCTCTGCGTCATCACGGGCGTAGGCTTTTTGATTCACGTCTACTCCATCGGTTACATGGCCCATGAAGAGGGTTACTGGCGCTACTTCGCCTACCTGAACCTCTTCATGTTCTTCATGCTGACGCTGGTGCTGGCTGACAACTTCGTGCTGATGTTTGTTGGCTGGGAGGGTGTGGGCCTTGCGTCCTACCTGCTGATCGGCTTCTATGTTCTGAAGACGTCGGCAGCCGATGCCGGCAAGAAGGCATTCATCTTCAATCGCGTGGGCGACTTCGGCTTCCTGCTGGCGATGTTCCTGCTGATTCAGCACTTCGGCACACTGAACTACGGGCAGGTCTTCAGCCAGATCAGCATGCATCCCGAATGGCAAGGCGGCTTTTTGACCGCGATTGCCCTGCTGATGATGCTGGGCGCGACCGGCAAATCGGCGCAGATTCCGCTGTATGTCTGGCTGCCGGACGCCATGGAAGGCCCGACGCCGGTTTCGGCCCTGATTCACGCGGCCACGATGGTCACCGCCGGTGTTTACATGGTGGCCCGCACGCACGTGATCTTTGACCGCTCCCCGTCGGCTCTGACCGTGGTGGCAGTGATCGGAACTGCGACGTGCTTCTTTGCTGCCACGATGGCGATTGCGCAGACCGACATCAAACGCGTGCTGGCCTATTCGACGGTTTCGCAGCTCGGTTACATGTTCCTGGGTTGCGGTGTCGCGGCCTACGGCGCTGGCGTCTTCCACCTGGTAACGCACGCATTCTTCAAGGCGCTGCTCTTCCTCGCGGCCGGTTCGGTGATTCATGCGCTCAGCGGCGAGCAGGATATGCGAGTGATGGGCAATCTTCGCAAGAAGATTCCTGTGACTTTCTGGACGATGACTGCGGCCGTATTTGCGATCTCGGGGTTCCCGCCATTTTCCGGCTTCGTCAGCAAGGACGACATTCTCTACAACGCCTTCATCTCGTCAGGCTGGGGCAAGGCCTACTGGTTTGTGGGCCTGCTGACTGCCGGCATCACAGCGTTCTACATGTTCCGCCTCTGGTACATGACGTTCTGGGGCGAGGACCGTACGCATAAGTCGGAACTTGTCGGGCACGGGCATGGGGATGGTCATGGGCATCATGGCGGCATTCATGAGAGCCCGTGGGTGATGCTGGTGCCGCTGTCGATTCTTGCGATTCTCTCGGTCATCGGCGGCTGGATGGGCTGGCCGGAAGGGCTGGGCGGCAACGACTGGTTCACGCACTTCCTGGATCCGGTCTTCCGCGTGGCACAGGTTCCGGTACAAACGGTTGGCGGCAGCAAGGAGCTGGAAGCCATTCTGGCCGGAGTTTCAACCCTGGTGGCGCTCACCGGCTGGTTCGTCGCTCACACGCTGTACTACGCCAAGCCGGAGCTTCCGGGCAAGCTGGCCCGGCAGTTCCACGGCCTGTATGAGCTGGTGCTGCACAAGTACTGGGTGGACGAGATCTATGGCGCGGTGATTGTGGCGCCGGTGCTCTTCTTCTCGCGCTTTGTGCTGAATCTGCTCATCGACCGGGGCATCATCGACGGCTCGACGTATGCGGCCGGCATGACAACTCAGGGATTTGGCGCCATTGTGGCCCGTATTCAATCTGGAAACATTCGCTCTTACGCCGGATGGCTGGCGCTGGGAGCGGCACTGCTGCTGATCGTGACCTATTTCGGCTTCACGACCAACTTCATGCTTCGCTAGTCGAGCATAGAGGACAAAGGAAAGGCTTCGTGCTGAACGACTCGATCTTATCGCTGATGACCTTCCTGCCTGCGGCAGGAGCGGTTGTCGTCGCGCTGCTGCCTCGCAGGGGCCGCCTGATCCAGTGGTGGACACTGCTGGTCTCGCTCGCGACATTCTTGCTGACACTTCATCTGCCAGCTCATTTTCAATATGGCCGTCCGGGCTTCCAGTTTGAAGTGAACATTCCGTGGATCCTGCATCCCGCCATCAACTATCACATTGGCGTGGATGGGCTCTCCATGTGGCTCGTGGTGCTCACCGGCTTCCTGGCACCGATCGGTGTTCTGGTCTCGTGGAATGCCATTGAAAACCGCACCAAAGAGTTCTACTTCCTGTTTCTGCTGCTACAGACGGCGATGATCGGCGTGTTCGTGTCGCTCGATCTCTTCCTGTACTACGGATTCTGGGAATTGACCTTGGTACCGATGGCGATTCTGATCGCCATGTTTGGCCGCAATCGCGGGCCACGAGCTGCCATTAAATTCTTCCTGTACACGTTTATTCCCTCTGCGCTTTTCCTGGTGGCGATCCTTTGGCTTTACGCCCGCACGGGCACCTTCGATTATGAGAAGCTGCAGGCTGCCATCGGTACCGGCGGATTTGCACCACAGGCATTGATCTGGGTTTCACTGGCCTTTCTGCTGGCTTTCGCGGTCAAGGTTCCGGTCTTTCCGCTGCATGGCTGGCTGGGCGATGGTATTGCCGAGGCCCCAACTGCGACGGCGATGGTGATTGCCGGCAAGCTGGGCCTCTACTCGATCCTGCGCTTCAACCTGGGTCTATTCCCCCAGCAGTCGCGTGAGTTCGCTCCGTGGATGATTGCGCTGGCAGTGATCGGCCTGATCTACGGTGCGCTGTTGGCGCTGGTGCAGAAAGACATGAAGCGGATGGTTGCTTATTCGATTCTGAGCCAGCTCAGCTTCTGCACTCTCGGCATCTTCTGTTTCTCTTTGACGGGCCTCGATGGCGCGGTTTATCAGATCATCAATGAAGGTATTTCGGGCGGCGCGCTGCTGGTGCTGCTGGGTATCCTTTATGAACGCTATGGCACCTTTGAGATCGCGCAGTATGGTGGGCTCTCCAAGCGTTTGCCGCACATGGCTACGCTATATGTAATTACGACGCTCTCGCTTATTGGCCTGCCGATTCTGAATGGCTTCGTTGGTGAATTTCTGGTGCTGAGCGGCAGCTTCCCCGGTCATCACGGCTGGGTAGTCATTGCCACGTTGGGCGTCATTCTGAGTGCATCGTACATGCTCTGGATGATCCAACGCGTCTTCTATGGGCCGGAATCTGCCCTAGTGGAAGGCCGCCCAACCTTTGATGTCACAGGACGCGAGTTGATTACGGTATGGCCGATGATCCTGCTCATGGTCGTGATGGGCGTTGCCTCCCCCTACTGGATCAAGGCCATTGATGGCGGAATGAAGCCGCTGGCAAATGTGTCCACGATGACGGGCAGCATTGCGAATGCCGTGCAGGCGCCGAAAGGGAGGACGCGATGATTCAAGGCATGACTGATACCTATCCCCTGCTCCGCATTCTTCCTGAAATCATCTTTACGCTGACCGGCGTCGCGGTGATGGTGCTGGACCCGCTGTTTCCGAAGGAAGCCAGCCGCAAGCCGCTGGGCTGGCTGACTGTGCTGGGTTCGCTACTCGCTCTGGCGGCCAGCCTTTATCAATACGGGTTGCCAATTGGCACCGCCTACTTCGGCGTGGTGCAGACGGACCCCTTCAGCGTCTTCTTCCACGTGCTTATCAGCGGCATTTTGCTGGTGTCCGCGCTGGTGACCATCGACGCAATCAAACCGGACACGGAAAATACCGGCGAGCTGTTCGCGCTGATGGCCTTTGGCGCCGTCGGCATGCTGCTGATGACCTGCGCGGCCGAGCTGCTGCTGGTCTTCATCGGTCTTGAGATCTCGTCGATCTCGACCTACATTCTGGCCGGCTTCCGCCGTCGTACCGCCAAGGGGCCGGAATCGGCGATCAAGTATTTCCTGCTGGGATCGTTCGCGACGGCTTTCTTCCTCTACGGCATTGCATTGACCTACGGCGCGACCGGGACGACGAATATTCCCGATATCGCCGCAGCCCTGCCGACCAGCCACGCGCTGCCGCTCGCAGTCGTGGGGTTGTCCTTCATCCTGATCGGCCTGGCCTTCAAGGTTTCCGCAGCTCCCTTCCATCTTTGGACCCCCGACGCCTACGAAGGGGCACCTTCGCCGGTGGTGGGATTGATGTCCACAGCGCCAAAGATTGCGGCCTTTGCCGTGCTGCTGCGGATTGCCTATGAGGCCTTCCCTGCCTTTCACTTTCGCTGGGTGCCGCTGCTCTGGATCATTGCAGCTCTGTCGATGACCATCGGCAACCTCGGCGCACTCCGGCAGCGGAACGTCAAGCGCATGCTGGCATACTCGTCGATTGCTCACGCGGGCTATCTGCTGGTGGCGTTCACCGCGCTCTCACCGGATGGCATCGCCGCGGCCAGCTTCTATGCTGTGACCTATGCGGCTATGAATGTGGGCATTTTCGCTGTCATCAGCCACGTCGGCGGCTATGATGACAGGCTCACCCTGGTGGAGGATTACAAGGGGCTGGCCTATCGCAGCCCCCTGCTCGGCGGCGTGATGGCCTTCTTCCTGCTGTCTTTGATCGGAATTCCCTTCACGGGCGGCTTCTTTGGCAAGTTCTATGTTTTCTCGGCTGCCATTCACTCGGGCATGATCTGGCTGGCGATCATCGGCCTCCTTAACAGTGGCATTGCGGTGTTCTACTACCTGCGCCTGCTAACGGCGACCTATTCGAAGCCGGCGGAGAGCGCACCGGTACTCACCACCGGCCGGCCCTCGTTTGCGCTGCTGCTGGCGCTCTTTCTGACCGTGGCGACCACCCTGCTACTAGGCATCTTCCCCGGAAGCGTGCTGGCCAGGGCGCAGGAGGGTGCCTATACCTTCTACCGCGCCCAGATTGTGATCCCCGGTAGCCATGTGGGAGTCTTTGCTGATCCTGCTGGTGCCAAGAGCACCACCGCTCCCGCTCCCTAGCCAGACTCTTCACTCAAAAGCACAAAATGCCCGCCAATCTGGCGGGCATTTTGTATGCGGTAAGCTGCGAGGGCCGCGTTCCAAAGCGACTCCTTCTACAGCGCAAATGGCCTTATCCGTTGTGATTGCAGCCCTGCTACACGAGAGCCGGCACTGGGGTCATTCCTATCTTCCCAGGATCCGCGCCTGGCCGCACTGTCGCGGTCTTTTCGAGAGAGTGTCAAAGCCAGAGTCTTGCTGGCTGAACGCTTGGTGCCGCCTCTGCTTCTTGCTGCGACCGGCAAGACAATGCTACGCAATACTTGCGAAAACTCCCGGCGGCCTCTTGGCGGCAGAAGAGCCGTGTAGTTGGGCATGCAAAAGGCCTCCGGGATACCCGGAGGCCTTGCAGTGCGTGAGAACAGAAGTTTAGCGAACCTTGGCGAAGATGATCACCATGGTAAACAGAGCCAACGACTCGATGAAGGCCAGACCCAGAATGAACATGAACTGGATCAACGGGCGGGCACCCGGATTGCGCGAAACGCCCTGCGTTGCGCCCAGAGCGGCCAGACCCTGACCGATGCCGCAGAAGCCCGAGGCGATACCCATGCCGATACCTGCGGCCAGGGGCACAAAGCTGTTGCTGCTTCCACCGGTGCTACCGGCAGACTGCGCGAAGGCCGGAACCGCCATAAAGAGGGCGGCCAGCGACATAAAGACATAGCGAAGACGACGCATAATTTCTCTCCTGCTTCCAATGATCGCCCCCAGGGGTATCCAAGGCTTGACTGCGTGCCCTTTTCCCGCCGGAACAGCGTATTCTTTCCGGACAGTCGAAGCGCCCCGTCCAGAAGCAAATCAAAACTCAATGGCCTTAGAGCTCTGCCTCATCATGTGAGACAGCCTGCGTAAGGTAAATCAACGTCAACAACATGAACACGTAAGACTGAATCACCGCAACGGCGAAGTGCAGCCCCAGGAAGACGATCGGCAAGCCAATCGGGAACAGCGAGAAAAATACCAGCGTGAGCAGGTCACTCGCAAACATATTGGCATAGAGTCGCACAGTCAGCGACAGGACACGGGCGAGGTGCGAGACGATTTCCATCGGCAGCATCAGTGGAGTCATCCACCAGACCGGCCCGAGGAAGTGCTTGAAATAGCTGATGGGCCCCTGTTTCCAGAGGCCATGCATGTTGTAGTAAATAAACGTCAGAATCGCTAGACCGAGGGGCACCACAGGGCTGGCGGTGGGAGTCTCGATGCCGGGCAGAAGCCCCATCAGGTTACACAGCAGAATGAAGACTCCGATGACGGTGGCATAGCTCAGGTACGGCTCATAGCCGTGCTGCATAATGTCAACGGCCTGCCCCTCGACATACTCGAAGACCATCTCAGCCAGATGCTGTGACTTGCCCGGATGCTCCACGCTGAGACGCAAACGCACGTAGATAAAAAACAGAATCAGGCCGGCGGCGACTATCAACTGCAGCGTCAGCCGATTATTGATCGGGTGCGCCGGATGTGCGGGATGCACACCAAAGCGTGCCATGAGGGCCGTCACGTCGGCGCCAAACAGACGATTCAGAAGTGCTGTGAGCTGGTAGAGCCAGTGGAGCATAGCAGTTCTTAGGTCTTACTCTCTTCTAATCAGAAACTTGGATGGGTGGAAATTACAGGGGGGCTAGCTCCGAAGCATCCGCAGGCCCTCAAATGTCAGCGCGACCATCGCGAGCATGAGACCGGCCAGCAGAGCGTAAACTGAACCCTGCAAGTATTTTAAGCTACCATACAGCACAACACCAACCATACCGAGCCGCAATAAAAAGATGAGCAGAGTGCGGCCGGTGGCCATGGGCGGCTGGGATTGATCCAGACGGGCATTGATGGCCGCAATCAGGCGCTGCCATTCCCTCACCCCACTGGCGGAGATCACCGCGCCCACGAGCAGCATGAGGCCTGTGCGCCAACCCCAGACAGACATGACAATCAGGCTCAGGATGGCCCCGGCAATCAGGATGTTGCGCATGGAGCGGCGCATGAGCGAGACGAAGTTCGCGTCGGTGAAGTCCAGATGGATAGTAGGCTGCGTGCTCAAGCGATCTCTCTAACGGTGGTCGTCCGGGCGATGGTCGGCCGGGGGAGGCTGCTTTTTCGTGCCGCTCCCAGGCATGCGGTCCAGCTCGTGCAGCATCCGGAAGATCTGCACGAAGCCCGCCGCTATCCCTAGCATAATGCCTGCGATGTAAATCAAGTGCTGGTGCAGCCACAGATCGAGCAGCGCGCCTGCGATCCAGCCGACGAAGGCCGCGGCCGGCAGCATGAAGGCGATCTGCAGCATGTGGTCTGCCTTGATCAGCGTGTCACGAAGCTGTGATCCACCGTTCTTCCGATTTTGTTTCGCGTCAGGCATTCCCAGCGGCTGTTATACCGCAAACCGCCTACTACAGGGAACTGATACCTGCGGCGAAACGCAGGGCCTAGAACGACGTCTTACTCATTTTTGAATTGGAGATGAGAAAGTCCGCCTCGTCCCGGGTGGTTTTGGAGAGCAACACACGATTTACCTGATACTTGCCTGTGAGCGCCGTGGTTTCGAGATAGTACGTTTTTCCGGGTTCGGCATTCAGGTCGGTGAGATGAATCCGGTTGGTGAGCCGGACGAAAGGCGCATTCCAAGCTACGCAAACATGCTGCTCGCCAGGCCGAACGGTTGCGGCAAACCAGGAGTTCCCTCGATTCGCGCCAATCCACTTCCCGTCGAGTCCAACACGCACCACTCCACAATGCGGACAGACACCAATCTGCTGCACGAACACCAGCCGGGCCATGCCGGCGGGGATGGGTGAGAGCCCTTTGGATGAGGCCTGAAGCTGGACGGAGGGATGCGCGGTCATCGGGCCACAGGAGGAAGGCAGTTTTGCGGCCCGCGCGAATGGCAACACGAGTAGAACAGCACACAACGAAAGAAACCCGGCAATATGCTTCACGCACCCTCCATCCATTAGCTCCACTTAAAGAGACGACCGTGCAGGCATAAAGTCTCACAGCGCAGCTTTTGATGGCTGCAAAGTTATACTCGATTCAGACCGTAAATCTTTGAGGAATCTCCGTGTTTGAGTCCGATTTCGAGCGTAACCTCTTCACGCTCCGCCAGGAAAAACTGAAGCAAATCGAAGCCTTGGGCCAAGCGGCCTATCCCAACAGCTTTGCCGCCACGCACACCGTGCCCGAGATCTGGGCGAAGTATCGCGAGGCCAGCGGGGAGCAGTTGGAGGCCGAGCGCGTTCCGGTTGCCATTGCCGGACGCATGATGGCCAACCGCCCGGCGGGCAAGGTCGGCTTTGCGCACCTGCAACAGGGCGGCGAGCGTTTGCAGCTTTACATTCGCAAGGATGCCGTGGGCGACGCGGCGTTTGACGTGTACAAGCTGCTCGATCTGGGCGACCACATCGGAGTGACCGGCTACCTGTTCCGCACGCGGACGGGCGAGCTGAGCGTGCATGTGGAGACGCTGACCTTTCTGGCCAAGGCCATGCTGGCGCTGCCGGACAAATACCATGGCCTCGAAGACGTGGAGTTGCGCTACCGCCAGCGGTATGTGGATCTGTTCATGAATCCGGAGGTGCGCGAGGTGTTTGTGAAGCGCGCCAAGGTGCTGGCCGCCACGCGCAAGTTTTTTGACAGCCGCGGCTACACCGAAGTGGAAACGCCGATGATGCAGCCCATCGCGGGCGGCGCGGCGGCGCGGCCCTTCATCACGCATCACAATGCGCTCGATATTGATCTTTATCTGCGCATTGCGCCGGAGCTGTACCTGAAGCGCCTGGTGGTGGGTGGGCTGGATCGCGTGTATGAGATCAACCGCAACTTCCGCAACGAGGGCATTTCGACGCAGCACAATCCCGAGTTCACGATGCTGGAGTTTTACCAGGCCTACGCGAACTATCACGACCTGATGAAGCTGACCGAGGAGTTCATCACGTTCGTGGCGCAGGAGGTGAACGGGACGACGGTGACCGAGTTCCCGATTCCCAAGGGGCCTCGCGCAGGCGAAGTGGTGGAGATCGATCTGGCGAAGTGGCGGCGCTTCACGATGCGGGAGGCGATCATTGAGTTTTGGCCGGAGGAACTGAGACTTAAGCCTTCAATTGACACATTCGACACACGCGACTCATTTCAGCAATTTGCGTCCGAACTAACTCGTTGGTTTAGGGCGTACAACACGGTTGAATTTGAGACTGCCCGTCGTTTGGCACATAGCGAATCATTTGCCTCTCAGCAGCTCTTTGCAGAGCCAGCAAGAATAATTTGTCTGGTAATCGAAACCTTTGAGATAAGGCTGTCTCAAGGTGCACCGGTGGGCAAGCTCATTGCAGAGCTTTTTGAACTTGTCGCCGAAGAGCACCTCATTCAGCCCACGATCATCTACGACTTCCCTCTTGCGGTTTCGCCGCTCTCGAAGCAGAAACCCGATGAGCCGGAGTGGGTGGAGCGCTTTGAGTTCTACATTGGCGGGTTTGAGCTTGGTAATGCCTTCAGCGAGCTGAATGACCCGAGCGAGCAGCAGCGTCGCTTTGAGATGCAGCTTGCCGAGCGCGAACGCGGCGATGACGAGGCTCACCAGATGGACGCCGACTATGTGCGCGCACTGGGCTACGGCCTACCGCCGACCGGCGGCGAAGGCATCGGCATTGACCGGTTGACGATGATTCTGACCGGCTCGCGCTCGATTCGCGATGTGATTCTCTTTCCGCTGCTGCGCCCGCAGGCGCGGGAGGCCGAGAAAGCGGCAGAAGAGTAAAGACGTAGAAGGTGTTGGGCGACCGGGGCATCGCCGGGTTTCTTCGGCCAAAAGCGGGCCTCAGAATGACGCTTCTTGAGAGATGTTTTGCCGATTGGCGGAATGCAGGTTCTTCAGCTCACTTCGCTCGGTCGGGATGACAAAGGTTAGTGGTTGCCGCTTTGACCGGGATGACACATTCTGTTTTCAGACTTGGCGACGAGACTGTTGGCCCGACGGTTCTCTTTTGAGACGGGGGATTTTACTCCCCCATCAAAAAGGTACGCACGGCGGTTGCTTTTCCGGTTGCGCCGTCGCACTCGATGAGCGTGGCGGCCATGCGGGGGTCGCCCTTGGCGGCCTCGAACTTAGCGGGCATGCCGGTCAGGAAGCGGTGCAGGACCTGCTCCTTCTCGACGCCGATCACGCTGTCATACGGGCCGCTCATGCCTACGTCCGTTTGAAAGGCCGTTCCGCCAGGCAGCACGCGGGCATCGGCTGTGGGAACGTGGGTGTGCGTGCCGAGCACGGCGGTGACTCGGCCGTCTAGATGCCAGCCCATTGCGACCTTCTCAGACGTGGCCTCGGCGTGGAAGTCCACCAGGATGACGCGGGCCTGAATCCGCGGCAGCAGCGCATCGACGGTGTGAAACGGGTTGGCGTGGTTGGCCATGAAGACCTGCCCCTGCAGATTGATGACGGCAAAAGTCTGCCCGCTGGGCAGCGTGCCTTCAAAGACGCCGTGACCGGGCGTTCCCGCCGCATAATTGGCGGGGCGCATCACGCGACGCGGGCGCTCTTCACTCTCGGGCGGCACGGACTGCATGTAGTCGATCAACTCCCGCTTATCCCAGACGTGATTGCCGGTGGTGATGACATGCGCGCCGAGATCGAAGAGTTCCTCTGCGATGGCGGGAGTGATGCCGAAACCACCGGCTGCATTCTCGCCGTTGACGACGAGCAGATCGACGCTGTGCGTCTCCATGACGTGCGGCAGATGCTCCCGGACGATGCGCCTTCCGGCGCCGCCGAAGACGTCGCCTACAAACAAAATTTTCAAAATCGAGACCTCTTTCTATCCTCTCAGTTACAAGTATCCGACGGCGCGAGCGATTTTCGAGCACTTACAACACCGTGTTAGCGACAAATTCGCACTATCGGGTGAAAACCTGTGTTAGCGTTGCTTCATGGCCGTCAACACTCGCTTTGCTACGGGCGTGCACGCGATGGTGTTACTTGCTGCCGAACCCGACACGCTGCAGACCTCCGAGACCATTGCCGGACGGCTGGAGACCAATCCAGTCGTCGTGCGCCGCGTCTTCTCGCTGCTGCATCACGCCGGACTTGTAGATAGTCACAAAGGCCCCAGTGGCGGATCAAAACTGGCACGACCTGCCAAGCAGATCACCCTGGCCGATATCTACAAGGCACTCGACACCGGCGACCTCTTTCACACGGCAGAGTTTGCCAGCGAAGAGGCCGCGAACACCGCCAGCGCCCTGCACCAGGTCTTCAAGAATATCGAACGCTCCTTGCGGGACGAGCTCTCAAAGACCACCCTCTCTCAGATTGCCAAAAAGGCCACGCGCAAAGCCGCCAAAGCCGACGGCAAAAAGCATAAGTAACGGCATCAGACAGCCGGAATTATGGCTGCTTCGCGCCTGAGATCGCTTCGCCATCGCAGCAGCAACGCGATGGCGAGCAGAATCAGTGCCGCAGTAAGGCCGGTCCAGAGGCCGGTGAGCTGCCAGTGCAGCCCAAAGCAGAGCACTGCCCCCAGCGGCAGCCCAAAGACCCAGTATGCGCCCAGATTCATCCACATGGGATAGCGGGTTTCTCCCATGCCGCGCAATGCGCCGGTGGTCACGGATTGAATACCATCGAAGATCTGAAAGGCCGCGACCAACAACAGGATGTGCTCGCCGAGCGCGATGACCTGTGCATCATGCGTCCAGAGCGAGAGAATCTGCTTTGGGAACAGCAGAAAGGTGCACGCCATGCACGCCATGAAGCCCGCGCCGAGCGCGATGGCGAGGTAGCCGGCGCGGCCGGCGCGGGGCCGGTCACCACCGCCGACCGCATGGCCCACGGCCACCGCCGCCGCCGCGGAGATGCCAAGCGGCACCATGTAGGTGTAGGCGGCGCAGTTGAGCACAATCTCATGCGTGGCCAGAGAGATTGGGTCAAGGTGCGAGGCCATGATGGTAGCGGCGCCAAATCCGGCCACCTCAAGCACCACCTGCGTGCCTGCGGGCAGGCCCAGGGCGCAGAGCATGCGCAGACGGCGCAGGTCAAAGCGGGGCCAATGCGCGAAGAGCGCGTGTCCCCGGCCCTTCTCATGCAGCCACGCGGCATAGACCAGCACGGCCGCCATGTAGACGCGGGCAAAGCAGGTGGAGATAGCCGAGCCGCGCACTCCGAGGGCAGGCAGCCCCAGATGCCCGTAGATCAAGGCCCAGTTGAGAGCCCAGTTCACCAGATTGGCCGAGATGAGCGCAAAGCTGATCGGACGCACGCGGCCCACACTCTGCAGATAGCGGCGGAAGGCTCCGTAGACCAGCAGCGGCAGCGTGCTCAAGTTGAGGTAGACGAGAAAGGAGCGGGTGAGGCTGCTGACCTGAGCATTGACGCCGTGGCCGGTGAAGAGCAGCGCGCCGCCCATGACCAGCAGCATGAGAGGCACGGTCGCGGCCACGGCCAGATAAACGCCCTGCGCCAGCCAGCGGTGGCACTCGTCGAAATCGCGGCGGCCCCAGGCCTGCGCAATGAGGGTGTCGAGACCGAGCAGCAATCCGATGCCGAAGAGAGACGGCCCGTAATAGATGGCGTTGCCGAGGCCCACGGCTCCGATGGCGACGGGGCTGAGCTTGCCGACCATGATGAGATCGACGATGCCCATGGTCATCCAGCCGAGCTCTGACAGCACGATGGGGCTGGCGAGCTTGAGCAGATGCCATAGCTCCTGCCACAGGTTCACGCGCGAACGGGCTTGCTGATCGAGCGGAAGATGGAGTTGTGAACTCATGGCGGCTTCACTGATTTTAAGCGGCTCACGGGAGTGCGATGGCAGGGTGATGGAAGGTTCGGTTGTCTTCTGTTATTTTCAATAAAGCAACACTGTTGGAGAGATGGCCGAGTGGCTGAAGGCGCACGCTTGGAAAGCGTGTTTAGGGGAAACTCTAACGTGGGTTCGAATCCCACTCTCTCCGCCATTTTGCTTTGTATTTCCCTCCTTTTCATTCCCCCCCGACATTCAGAGCAATGCAGGTAGAGCCGGAGCGATTTTGCCGGGCTTGACATTCGCAAATGTGGTCCCCAAACAGAGGCGTTTGCAAATGTGAATGTGAATTCGCATTTTTACGGGGAAATGCGAGAAAATGGCCTGCCGTAGAAGATATAAGGCCATTTCAATCAACGACTTACACCCTCTTTCGCCATAACGTGAATTGCTATTCACTTTTGCCCGTGTTTTTTTTCTCAGCCGCCACTGGAGACTGCGCCCGGCACAGAGATATCTTGTTGCAGATATGGGACTTAATGGCGAATTTCGGGGTGGCGTGAAACTGTGAAATGGGATTCACATTTTCAGCGCATATATTGCGACTGCATGGCACAAGTTTTCCTCCCACGTCCGAACACACGGACGTGGGGCACCTCGGATTTTGCCCTGATGCGGGGAGGAGCTGCGCGCCGACAGAATGGCTTTGGTACGGAGCCAGAATCGGGGCCAGATCGGCCCGGAATCGGTCATGAACGGGCTCCGGCATGGACCAGAAGTCTACGCCGGAGGAAGCGGGGAGAGTGGAGACTTCCCTGCTTTCAGGATATCAAGATGGAGCCATATTTCCGGCAGCGGCACCGGGCCATATTTCTGGCGGCGCGGTTGAGGCGTCAGAGGGTCAGATTGTCTGCCTCGGGCAGATTGCGGTCGGCGGCGGCGCGGCTCCAGCCCAGGCGAAAGTCCTTCACGTTGTGCAGCGAGAATGCGCCGCCCTGGTGAACGGGCGCGGTGATGGCGAAGAAGTCGGCGCGGTCTACTCGATCAAGATAGATGGCCGGGCGCACATCGTTCGCGCGCGTGGCCAGCTCGACGTGACTCATCTCCAGATTGCGCAGATTGCGGATAAAGAAACCGTAGGCCGGTGTGGTGCCGAACATGGTCGGCTCGGGATAGCCGGCCGGCTTGTTGAGCGGTTCGGCGACGGGTGTGCTGTGGCCGCCGGAGGTTTCGATGTAGATGTTCGAGAGCTTGACGTCTTCAATTTCATGGCCGGGCAGGCCGGCAAAAATCGAACTGAATTTGGGAGTCGCGTTGTAGCAGTCGAGATTGCTGACGAGCACGCGGCGAAGTTTGCCGATGTGCGTGGTGGCCTGCGGTCCGCGCAGGCGCGCGCCAAGGCGGAGGAAGAGCGGGCCGCAGGTCAGATCGCGCATGGTGGTGTTGGAAATGGTGATGTCTTCGAGCAGCGCGCCATCCACCGTCTCAAGCGCATAGCCGTAGCAGCCTTCAAAGGTGCAGTTTGTAATCGTGATGTTGATAAATCCGCCATTGGATTCGGTGCCGCACTTGATGCGCCCGGTTCTCCAGATGGGCTTATCCTCTGGAAACTTGCGGAAGGTGCCATCGATGATGGAGCCAAGCTCATAAGTGCCGGTGACCCAGCAGTTGCTAATGGTCACGTTTTTGGTGTCGCGGCGGTAGCCGAGGGCGTAGCTCGACTTGGGGCAGATGCCATCGTCCCACGGGGAGTTGACAGTGCAGCTGGTGACGCGCACGTTCTGGCAGCAATCAATGTCCATGCCGTCGCGGTCGGTGTCGATGATCAGATTGTCGATGGTGAGGTTATCCACGCCGGTGAGCAGCAGGCCGAAGTGGCCGCCTTTCAGGATGGAGAAATCCCGCAGGATCACGTTGTGACACTTCTTGAGGGCGATGGCCTTGTTGCCGACGCCGACCTGCTCGGCAACGAATGCCGTGCCCCATTCGCTCACCTTGCGGCCGTTGGAAAGGCCGCGGCCCCAGATCAGCCCTGGCCCGGTGATGCTGATGTCGTGCAGATCTTCTCCCCAGAGAAGCGAATTGTGCCAGTGATTGTGACCGTAGTCCTGGTAGTGCTCCCAGGGGGTGTTGGGCTCGGCTGCATCATAGACGCCGCTGCGATAGCCGGTCTGTTCGCCGGGGGTGGGCGAGTCCGCCGCCAGAATGGTGCAGCCCTGCGAGAGGTAGAGATGCACGTTGCTCTTCAGGCGGATGGAGAAACTCATGTAAACACCCGCCGGAAGGACGACCGTTCCGCCGCCGGCTGCTGAAGCCGCCTCGATGGCCCGGTTGATGGCAGGCGAATCGACGGTTTTGCCGTCTCCGGTGGCCCCATAATGGCGGACGTTGAAGCTGGGGTTCGCAGCGGCATGGTCTGGCCGGGGAGACAATGAGTGCTTGTCCGCAGCAAGGGCCAGAGCGGGAGCCGCGGCGGCAGCAACGCCGAAGCTGCCGAAGCGGAGAAGATCGCGACGAACGGAATCGATGGTTTTCATGCGACGGCTATAGTAACAGGTCAGACCACTCACCTGCACCGGTGCTTGCACTTTGCAGCGGAATGCGGCCCGGCTGCTATGCTGCCAGCATGTCGCATAAGCTGCGCGCTCATCTCATGCTCACGGCGGTGGTTTGTGTATGGGGCGCTACGTTTGTAGTGATCAAGAGCGCGTTGGCCGACATCTCTCCGCTGCTGTTCAACCTCATTCGCATGACCATTGCCTCGGCGTGCCTGCTTGCGATTTATCGGCGGCATTTGCGCAGGCTGCGATGGGCAACCCTGGGCGCGGGCGCGCTGACAGGGCTGTGTCTTGCCGCGGGGTATCAGTTTCAAACGGCAGGATTGCGGCTGACGACGCCTTCGAAGTCCGCTTTTCTGACGGGGCTGGTGGTGGTGCTGGTGCCGCTTCTGGCCGGGATTCCGGGGCTGCGGCCGCCGGGCGCGGGCTTGCCGAAGTGGAATGCGTGGCTGGGAGTTGTGGCGGCGTTTGTGGGCATTGTGCTGCTGACCGCGCCGCAAGGCGGGGGATGGTCCATGATGATGCTGCGGGAGATCAATCCGGGAGATCTGCTGACGCTGGGTTGCGCGCTGGGATTTTCATTGCATGTGATTGCTTTGGCGCATTTCTCGCCCCGTTTTGATTTTGAGCAGCTCGCAATTTTGCAGATCGTATTTTGTACGCTGGCGATGGGGGTGACGACTCCTCTTCTGGAGAAGTGCTGGGTGCATTGGACGCCGCGTGTGGTGATTGCCCTTGTGGTGGCAGCGGTGCTGGCGACGGCTGCGGCCTTTACCGTGCAGGCCTGGGCACAGCGGATTTTGCCCGCGACACACACGGCGCTGATTCTTGCGCTGGAGCCGGTTTTTGCGTGGCTGACCGCCTTTCTGGTGCTGGGGACCGGATTGCACGGGAGGGAGATTGTGGGAGCGTTGCTGATTCTGGCCGGGATTGGCGTCACGGAATTGATGCCATCGCGCATGCAACCCACGATGCCGGAAATGCCTTCCATCTGATACGTACCCTATGACGTATGTGTGAAGTTGTGCGTCTAAACGGTGCGGGCCGCTGAGGGTGGCGCGCACTGCCTGCAATGCTCCCGCTCTATACTGTTGACGGGAAAAGTTTTACGTTTCTGAATGAAGATACGAGGTTAGACCCAAATGAAATCAATGCTTCGGCGTCTCGGTAATCGCCGTCTCGCTTCTACGTTCACCATTCTTGCCACCTTATCCGCGGGCATTCTGATTGGTTCTATCGCTGCGCACGGCGTGCATGGCCAGGAGAAGGTGAACAGCTCGGATGCTGCTCAACTGACGATCCCCAAGCCGGTGGATCTGGCGACGAACTTCACCAAGATCGCCAAGGAAGTCAGCCCAGCCGTCGTGAATATCAGCACCGAGACGGTCCCCAAGCATCTCAAAGACCAGCAGCAGATGGGCCCCGGCGGGGACAATGGCATGCAGCAGTTCTTTCAGCACTTCTTTGGCATGGGCCCGATGGGTCCGCAAGAGGGGCAGCCCGATGAGAGCGGCCAGGTGCGGGAAGCGCTGGGTTCGGGCTTCATCGTGGATCCGCATGGCTACATCATCACCAATTACCACGTGATCAAGGGCGCGACGAGCATTCTGGTCAAGCTGAAGTCAGATCCGGCCGGATCCAATGGGCATCCAGCGACCGTGGTTGGCTTTGACAAGTCCACTGATCTCGCGGTGATCAAGATCAAGGTGGATCACCCACTGCCAATCGTGCAGATGGGCAATTCCGACTCCATGCAGGTGGGCGATCAGGTGATCGCGATTGGCGCACCGCTCGCGCTGACCCAGACGGTGACGGCAGGCATTGTCTCTGCGAAGGACCGCGACATTGAGCCGGGCGCGGCCGGCGAGTTCAAGCACTACATTCAGACCGATGCGGCCATCAACCCGGGCAACTCGGGTGGTCCGCTGGTGAACATGGACGGCCAGGTGATCGGCGTGAATACGGCGATCTACACGGAGACGGGTGGCTTCCAGGGCATCGGCTTTGCCATGCCCTCCAACACGGTCATCAATGTATATAACCAGCTCATTGGCCCCGAGCACAAGGTGGTGCGCGGCAGCCTGGGTGTTGAGTTCCAGCAGAATCTGCCTCCTGCGGTGGCGCATGTTTATGGCGTCAAGTCGGGCGTGCTGATCAGCAGCGTCGTGGCGGGCTCCCCTGCCGCCAAGGCGGGACTGAAACCGGGCGATGTCATCACCAGCGTGGACGGCCAGCCGATCCGCGACGGCAATGACCTGATCAACAACATCTCGGTGCGTAAGCCGGGCAGCAGCGTCAAGCTTGGCTTTGTGCACAACGGCAAGCCGGAGACGGCCAACGTGACCATCTTCAGCCAGGCGGAACTGCAGAAGCTGATTGCCAACGGCGGCAACGGCTCGGGTTCGGGCAGCAATGGCTCAGGAGCGACCGGCCACGTGAAGCTGGGCATCACGGTCAGCGATCTGCCTCCGGGCGCTCCTGCCGGGCTTCAGGGCGTGCTGATTCAGGGCGTGCAGCCTGGTTCCTTTGCCGACACGCAGTTGCACCTGAACGGCGCGGAAGGCATGGTGATCACCGCGATCAACCGGCATCCGGTGCACAACGTGGCTGAGTTCAAGGCGATTGTGGGTGGCCTGCACTCGGGCGACGATGTGGCTCTGCAGCTTGTGAATCCGCAGGACCCGAACGCAGGGACAAACTACGTAGGCGGCACGCTCCCGTAATAAAACCCCGCAGTACCAAAAGCGGCTCCCCTTGTGGGAGCCGCTTTTCTTGCTATTGCATTTTCAGTTTTCAGCCGATACCCTGCGTGTGAGAGCTAAAAACGTCATCGAGGTTTTGTTTTAGATGCCTTCCCAGCGATCCTGGAAATTTGCCGCCTTTATGTTGTGCGCCGCGCTGCTTACGAGCTCCGCGTGGGGCAGCCCAGCTCGCCATCATCATTACCGCCACCACCACTACTTCCGCCATCATCGCACCCGGTCGCATCATATTCAGGGCCAGCGCTCGATGGCTCCGTCGCGCGTAGAGCAGATTCAGGCAGCGCTGATTCGTGAGCACTACCTGACGGGCGAGCCTAATGGTGACTGGAACAACGAGACGCAGGCTGCGATGCGCAAGTACCAGGCCGACCACGGATGGCAAACCAAGCTGCTGCCTGACGCGCGCGCGCTGATCAAGCTGGGCCTTGGTCCTAAGGTAGACGAGACCGAAGAAGCGCAGAACAGCAAGCAGCCGCAGCAGCCGAAGCCTTCCATCAGCTATGCGGACACGCTGGCTGCGGTGCATGCTCTGCCCGAATAAATCCATCGCTTTAAAAGCAAAGTAAAAGGGCTGCGCCAAGCGCAGCCCTTACTTATTGCAAACGAAGATCTCAGGCCGTGGTTTTGGCGCAATATTCGTTGAAGGCACGGGCCAGTTCCTGGCCGATGGCCTGTGCGGTGTTCGTCTCGATGATGGCGCGCTGCATCAGGTAGATAAGCTTGCCATCGCGCAGAATAGCAATCGCGGGCGATGAAGGCGGGTGGCCTTCAAAGTAGGAGCGGGCGCGATCCGTGGCTTCGCGATCCTGCCCGGCAAAGACGGTGATCGACTGGTCAGGAACCACCGCATTCTGCAGTGCCAGGCGCACGCCCGGACGCATCTTTCCAGCGGCACAACCGCAGATCGAGTTCACAACCACCATGGTGGTGCCGGGAGCAGCCAGGGCCGCATCCACTTCAGCGGCGGTGCGGGCTTCCTTGATGCCGACGCGGGTGAGTTCCTCGCGCATCGGAATAACCATAATTTCTGGATACATTCGCGGTTTGATCCTCCAGGCGAAGTCGCCTGTCTCTATTGTACGAACCTATGAGCCGGTTGTCGCCCGGGAATCGCCGGAAGCGCCCCTGCGGCCCGAAACGGGCCTCGGGGCGTTCCGGGACAGGATGCCTGCCGTATGCCCCCTAAACGGCTGAATGCAGAGCCTCCAGCAAGGCCTGTGGCTCAGTGATGGGCGGCTGACAGCTCATTCCCTGGCAGACCAGCGCGACTGGTTCGGTAAAGCCGGAGAGATGCGGCAGTGTCTCGGCCAGGGCGGGGGGCAGGTTCTCGACAGCTAGCTGGGCGGGATCGAATTGCACGACTGACTTGTTCACCGCGTAACGAGCCACGGCCATGGCTGCCAGTTCCCTCGCCCGTGGCCCGCCGCCCACGACGATAATCTGCGTGGGCGGAAGCAGAAAGCGCAGCAGCGCCAGCCCGTAGGTGCCTGCGTAGAGACCGAAGTGCTCCACCACGCCGGCGAAGGCTTCGAGTGTGTCTTCGGCCAGCTCCGCAAGCCGCTTCTCGCCACTAAGAGCAGCTAGACGCAGCAAGGCTGAGACAGCCGCAGGATTGCCGGCCGGAGTGGGTGTGTCCTGAAGCGGCTTGCGCCGCGCGGCGAGCGCACCGAGCTTGCTGCCCTGAATCTCCGTGTCAAAAAACGCGCCTGAGGTCTGGTCATAAAAGCGCGCGATCATCGCATCCGCCACCTGTGCCGCAGCGTCGTAGTATTTGCGGTCGCCGGTGCTCTCCCATGCTTCAAGACATGCGTCCGTGAGGAAGGCATAGTCATCGAGCACGCCTGCGACCCAGGCAGCGGGCGCCTTTCCACCGGCATAGGCGACGACATGCGACAACCCGGATGCCTCGCTCCAGGCTTCACGCAGAATGCGGTTGAGCGTCAGCAACGCGAAGGTACGCGCATGCGGCAGATCGAGTACGCGCGCGGCCTGCAGATAGGCCGAAATCGCCAGCGCGTTCCAACTGGTGTAGATGGTTGTGTCGATGAAGGGCGTGGGACGTTCGCGGCGCGCGGCTAATAGTTTTGACTTTGCAATATCGAGTGTCTTGTGCGCTTCTTCCGCACTCAAACCCAGCCCGGCAGCCACCTCTGCCAGCGTGCGTTTCGAGTGGAGTACATTCTTTTGCGGGTTATGATGCATGTCTCCCATTTCGCCGATGTCGAAGTAGGAAGCGGCTACGGCGAGTTCATCGCCGCTGAGCACGGCGCGCGCCTCGGCGAGCGTCCAGGTGAAGTAGTCGCCGTCGTCATCGAGATTGATATCGGCATCCTGCGAGGCGTAAAAGCCGCCGCGCTCGCGGTCGCTGAGGCACTCGTCCATCCATCGGATGATGTCGATGGCGACCGTTGCGAATTCTGGCTCAACAAAGCTCTGGAAGGCATGCACGTAGTTTGAGAGCAGGCCCGCGTTGTCATAGAGCATCTTCTCGAAATGCGGCACGATCCACTGCTCATCGACAGAGTAGCGGTGGAATCCGCCGGCAAGCTGGTCGTACACTCCTCCGGCGGCCATTTTGCGCAGGGTGACTGTCGCGGCGTCTCGGACGCGCTCATTGCCGGTGCGCGCGGCTGTGTCGATGAGCATGTCCATCGCGGATGGATGCGGGAACTTGGGCTGCGAGCCAAAGCCGCCGTAGCGCGCGTCAAATTGCTGCACAGCGCTGCTGACCAGCTTTTCAACGATGCCGATCGATAGTGTGCCTGATCGTCCGGCAAAGGATTCTCCGTGCTCGATGGCGCCGAGCACACTGTTGGCGGTTTCCAGCGCTTCGCCGCGGCGGTTCTGCCACACATCGGCCAGGCTGCGCAGCACGCGCTCAAAGCCGGGGCGGCCATAGCGGTCCTCGGGAGGAAAATAAGTGCCGCCAAAAAACGGCTTGCCTTCAGGCGTGAGAATTGCGGTGAGCGGCCATCCGCCTTGCCCGGCCATGGCCTGCACGGCGGCCTGGTAACGGCTATCCACATCGGGGCGCTCGTCGCGGTCTACCTTAATGGCGATGAAGTGCTCGTTGATTACCGCGGCGATGGCGGGATTCTCGTAAGACTCGCGGTCCATGACATGGCACCAGTGGCACCAGACCGCGCCGATGTCCAGCAGTACCGGCTTATCCTCTTGCGCGGCGAGCGCGAAGGCGTCATCGCCCCAGCTATGCCACCGTACCGGCTGGTGCATGGCAGAGCGCAGGTAAGCAGAGGAGGAGTGAGCGAGAGCGTTGAGCGTGACAGTCATCCCTCTCAGGATAACGAAGCGCCCGGATTTCGTTCGCGCCGCTTACCGCAGAGGCCTCATGCTTCGGAGGCAAGCCGTTGCGCGACTTCTACATAAAGATCAATCGCTTCGTACATCTCGCGCTTCGAGAGCTTCTCATCGTAGGTGTGCGCCACGTGAATGGAGCCAGGTCCAAGAAGCACGGGTTCTCCCCAGGCGGAGAGCCACGGAACATCGGTGGTGAAGGCGGCGATCATCGTCGGCAGGCCTTCGAGCGTGCGCAATTTCTGGAAAGGAATTTCGAGCGTATAGAGGACTTCGGCACGGCCTTCAGCGGCCTGCTCCAACGCAGCCTTGGTGCTTTGCGAGTCGCCCACGAGGCGCACCATGACCTGCGCTTCGGCGTGATCGGCAATCACATTGGGCGCGCGGCCGCCTTCGAGCAAGCCGATGTTGAGGGTGCTCGGGCCTATCTCCGGATTCACCGGCAGGTCGATGTGCAACATGCGATCAAGCACGGGCACGAGCTTGTGAATGGCGCTGTCGCCCAGTTCAGGATAAGCAGAATGCGCCATCTTGCCCTTTGCGCGCACGGCGGCCCGCAACGTTCCCTTGGAAGCAATGGCGACGCGATTGTCGGTGGGCTCGCCATTGATGAGGAATTTGCTACCGCGGGGATTCTGGTTGGCAGCCTTTGCGCCGGCAGAGTCGCGCTCCTCGCCGACGACGAACAACAGCGCCACCGGCACGCCCAGAGCGCGCAGCCGCTCTGCCGCCACAATTTGCGCGGCCATGATGCCCTTGGCATCACAGGCGCCACGGCCATAGATGAACTCCTCGTCTTCACGCGAAGCAAAATACGGAGGCACGGTATCCATGTGCGTGGAGAGCGTCACGACCGGAGCGGCACTCTGCGCCGCGGCGTAGACGTTCCAGCGCGGAGCCTGCGACTGGCTGCCTTCAGGCTGCGGAACGGCCGAGCGCTCGACCGTGAAACCACGCTCCTCAAGATAGTTCGCGATAAATTCGCCCACTGCACCTTCGTGAAAGGTGGTGGATTCCATGTCAATCAACTGGCGCGTGAGCTTTACGGGATCAATATCCATGCGAATTTCAGCATACCTGAGTGCCAGGGCGGTACAGTAAACAGGGACTATGCAATCACCGTCGGACACCTCTCCTCTTCGCACCATCGAAACACTGCGCGGCCCTGCAGGACGCCTGGAAGCCTTGCTGAATGCGGGCCAGCCCGACGCGCCCTATGCGGCGCTGGTGTGCCACCCGCATCCGCTGGGCGGCGGCACCATGCACAACAAAGTGGTGTATCACACGGCGAAAGCCTTTCAGAGCCTGGGATTGCCGGTGCTGCGTTTCAACTTTCGAGGCACCGGCCTCAGCGAAGGCGAGCACGATCACGGACGCGGCGAGCAGGATGATGTGCGCGCCGCGCTGGATTGGCTCGAGAATGAGTTTTCGCGACCAATTCTCTTTGCCGGATTTTCATTCGGCTCCTTTGTGGGCCTGCGCGTGTGCTGCGGAGATGCGCGCGTGCGCGGACTCATCGGGCTTGGCCTGCCAGTGCATGCGGAGGGACGCGATTACTCCTATGAGTTTTTGCGGGAGTGCCCTCAGCCGAAACTCTTCATTAGCGGAACACGCGACCAGTATGGACCTCAGGAAAAGGTGGCTGCGGTGATCGACCACGCAAAACCTCCCGCGGAACTCGTGTGGATTGAGGATGCCGATCATTTTTTTATGGGCAAACTGGAGCAGGTGCGAGACGCCATTGCTGGATGGACACGCGCAAATTTCCTTTAGGATGCAGACATGAACGCGATGGATGAGCTTCAGCAACAGGCACTCTCTATTTTTGAAGACGCCCTGGCGGCCTGTGACATTGATCGCGCCTTTGATCGTCATCTGCACTTTGAGGGTAAGACTCTCGTGCTGGATGATGATGGCGAGGGCAACACCAGACGAATCGATCTGGGTAATTACAAGCGCCTGATCGTCATTTCGTTTGGCAAGGCCGGGGCGAGCATGCTGGCTGCGCTGATGCGGCGCATTCCCGAAGGACTGGACCTTCGCGGTCTCTGCTCGAGCCCGGAGCTGCCGGAGAGCAAATACCGCCATTTCAAATTCTTTACGGGCGGCCATCCGTTGCCCAATCAGGACTCGCTCGCAGCAGGCCGTGAAGCACTCGATATTCTTCGGAAAATCAGGAAGGAAACATTCGTTCTGTACCTGATCAGCGGCGGCGGCTCCGCCATGCTGGAGACGGCTCTGGATAAGCAGATACCGATGGAAGACATCCGGGCCTTTCATGAAACGCTGGTCGCCAGCGGCGCGACCATCGGTGAAGTCAACACCGTGAGGCGATTCTTCTCTGGAGTCAAAGGTGGACGTCTGGCACAAGCCGCCGGGGATAGCGACAAGCTGACGCTTTTGCTGGCCGATGTTCCGCTGCGTGAGATGGAAGCGGTGGCGTCTTCGCCAACGCTCCCGAATCAGACGCCGCTTTCGGCCTGCGAAGAAGTGCTGGAGCGCTATCAATTGCTTGAGGTTTTTCCGGCTAGCGTAAGGCGATTTTTTGAAGAACTGCGCGCGGGAAAATGGCCCCTGCCACCTTCTGCGGAAAACAGCGCATTTCACAATGCGGATTTTCGCGTGCTGCTGTCGAACCATGACTTTGTGGACGCAGCCCAGAAGGCTGCCGAAGAGCTTGGATATGCAGTCACTGTCGACAACAGTTGCGATGACTGGGAATATGAAGCCGCGAGCCGCTACCTGCTCGACCGCTTCCATGCACTGCGGTTGCAGTCTGCTAAAACATGCCTGATTTCAAGCGGCGAACTGAGCGTCAAGCTTCCAGCCGAGCATGGTTGCGGTGGACGCAACCAGCAGTTCGCACTCACCTGCGCATTTGATCTTGCCCGCTTTGAAGGACTGCCCATGGCCGCGCTGAGTGCCGGGTCTGACGGCATCGATGGAAACAGCCCCGCAGCGGGGGCCATGGCCGATACGACGACGCTGGCGCGGGCGCGACAGCAGAATTTTGATCCGGAAGGCCATCGCCGCCACTTTGATGCCTGTCCTCTTTTCACCGCGATTGGAGACAGCATTGTGACAGGCCCCACAGGGAATAACCTGCGGGACCTGCGCATCTTTCTGGCAGCATCGCAACCCGGCGTCAATGAGTCAGATCGTTGAACAATGAGTTGCTGCCGAGCACGGAGAAGACCTGAGACAAGGCCGCCTGCTGCGTCTCGGCATTTTTAAGCTGCACCGAAAGGCCCGCAACATCGGCCTGCATCAGATTGGTCTGCGTAGACTGTAACTGTGTGGACTGCGTTTGCGCATAGGAGGAAGTCGCCGTGATGCGCGATAGCGAATTATCAATCGCCACTCGTTGCTCGCTCACATAATTGAGCGCCTGGCTCAACTGTCCGATATCATTTTGCGCGGCAGTGATGTTATTGCTGCTGTAATCGGAAATCAACTGATTCAGCGACCCCAGAACATTGCCGCCCGAAGCCGTGAAGACCTGATTCCCCGGCAGATTGAGTGAGATCGACTGACCATCGGGTGTCGTGATCGTGTTCACTGCACTGTCGCCGTTGTAAGTGACGGTCGCGGGCGACGTGGAGCTATTCAACGTAAAGGGCTCGGTATTGACGCTACCGGAGAATACATACTGCCCCAGATAGCTGGTGTTGGCCAGTGAAAGTACCTCATCGCGAATGCCGGAAAGCTGTGTCGCGATGGACTGCTCATTGGATGGATTGAGCGTGCCGTTATTGCCCTGGGTCGCCAGAGAAATCGCCGACGTGAGCTGCGTGACCACACTGCCGAGAGCTGAGTCTGTGACCTGCAGCATGCCTTGTGCGGAAGAGGCCGTCTGCTGGTATTGCACATCGGAGCTGATGGCGGAATTGAGGGAAACATTCTCGCCCACTGCCGACGGGTTATCACTCAGATGTTGAATGCTGGTGCCATTCGACAACTCTTCGGTCAACTGCTGCTGCACCGAGGTGGTTTGATCTATCGCGCCTGCGACGTTGTTGAGGTACTGCGGATTGACTCGCACTTCTCTCCTCCTTTGTGGATACGCTCTATGCGTAGCTGGTGCTCACGCCAAGATTGAGCGCTGCCGTCATGACGTTTGACAGCACGGTGAAGGTCTTTGACGCCGCCTGATAGGCCTGTTCCAGTGTTTCGAGCGAAGCCGCCTCCTCATTGAGACTCACGCCGGACAGCGATCCGATCTGATTTTGAAGTTGTGTGATGGAGGCCTGCTGGAAAGAGTTCTGCGACTGCACGTCAGAGACCAGAGAGCCAAGGCTCGTCATGAAAGCAGAGTAGTAATTGGTGGGGGTATCACCGCTGACTATCTGCTGGTTTGCGAGATTGGCCACGGCCGTGGCATTTGATCCATTCTGCGAGCCGTCGCCGGAGGCGGCTGCGGCTACTTTGTTGGGGTCTGTCATGGTGACCGAGATTTGCGCGGCCGCGCCGGTGGCGCTGGTGGGCAGCGAGAAGATCGCGGTGCCGGGATTCCCCGTGGCATCGGAACCCGCTTGATTCTGCGTGTTCACCGCGGAACCGAGACTGTAGGCGAGCGTATCGAGCGCGCTCTGCATCTGCGGAATATCCTGATCGCGCACCGTGAGCAATCCGCCCAGAGAGCCCCCGGCGCCGGTGAGCCCGGCCGTGATGTCGTTGTTGTTGGAATCGAAGAAATGGGTCACGCCATTGACCAGCCCGGAGCTCAGCGCAAAGCTCTGGCTGCCGGAGACCAGCACAGCGCCGGAAGTCGTCGTCAGCGTGAGCGAGTTGCCCTCGTTCTGAATCTGGTTCACTCCGACGAGCGCACTCAACTGAGAGATGGCCGTGGCGCGTGCGTCTTCGAGCGGGCCGGCATCCTCGTTCGGGCTCTGGCTGCTGATTTGTGCGTTGAGTTTTGCAATCTGAGAAGTGAGATTGTTGATCTGCGTGACCAGACCTGCGCTTTGATGATCGACAGAAGCTGACTGCGAAGACAACTGCTGTGCCGTCGAGTTGAAGTCGGATGCCAGGTTCGTCGCCGCGGAAAGCACTCCCTGGCGGAGCGAAGTCTGCGTGGGATTTGCCTCAAGAGCACTCCAGGCCGAGAAGAAACTCGATAAGTCCTGTGAGATTCCGACGGTAGAACTCGTGGAGTTGGAGCTGGTCGAAATGCTGCTGGTGAAGACGCCTTGCACCTGCTGCAATGCCGTCAAACGAGCCGCCGAATCACTTTGGGCCTGCGTTTGCTGGTCAAGGCTCTGCTGCAGGACGGGGCTGCGCTGCGATTGCGGCCCGGTCATGTTCACGCCATCCCCATAAGTGATGCCGTTGATCTGGATGGAATCGGCCGTCTGCCAGACGGGAAGCTCGCGGGTGTAACCCGTAGTGTTGGCATTGGCCACATTGTTGGAAACGATGCTCAAGGCCGCTTGATCGGCTTCGAGCGCTCCGGTGGCAATGTTGAAGGCAGTACCAATGGATGCCATGGATCTCCCCGGGCCTGAACGTGGCTCAGGCCTTGTTGATGTGAAACTTCATGAAGTGCTCAGTGATTCAAAAGGAATAACTGCGATGCTGCCCACGCAGCATACGAAGATTGCGAGCGGTCGCGGCGAGCAGGTGCTGAAGGCGGAGCAATTGATCCGGGCCCGCCTGGGCAGCGCTGCCGGAGGTGTCGAGTGGCCGCTCGAGCAGCTCCTGCAGATGGGTCAACTCCTGATGACGCCCTGTCATCAGGGCTGCCCACGCTGCATCGAACAGCGAAACGGGAGAGACTGCTACTCTTTCGACTTCACTTTTCGATAGCCTTTGCTCACTCATCGCGCCCTCGCATCGACTTCCACTTCCAGAACCTTACCTCTCATGGACTGGCCTGCATCCATGTACCGGGCAGCCTGACTTGACGGCCTCAAGGCTTCCGCATCATGGAAGCCATAAGGCTGTCGGCCAGATCGCCCGAGCTGACGCGGTAGCTGCCCGCCGCCAAAGCCTGCTGCACTCCGGCAACTTTCTCTGCACGAACATCGCTGGCACTGGCCAGCTGGCTCGCACCCGCACTCACGGTCGCCGAATCGCCAGCCCCTGCCATCGCAGAGGACGATTCCGGCTTGCGAACGGCGGGGGCCGAAGACGCACTCGCAGCCACAGGAGCCGCCGGGGATACGGCACGCGTGGCAGCGGACTGAGAAACGTCGTCAATTTTCATCCTGACTCTCCTCGTTGTCGTTATCGGCCAATGCCGTGAAGACTTGAATGAGAGTTCTCTCATAAAGCACGTATTTCCTTAGAGCGCTCTCAGGGAAGACGCCGCAGAGCGCCCGAGCAGCTTGCGTTCTGCGTCTTGCCCGGCCATGGCAGAGCAGCCTCGGCCGCACCCGCCTTCGCCGGGGAGCTTTCCGCAGTGTGCGTTTCGCGCATCTTTTCTTCTTCCACCTGTTGAAGGACCTCGGTCGCCAGGCCCAGACCGCCATGGTCGGAAAGAGCCCGCGCCAGCGCCTGCGTGCTGAGGCTGCTCATGGTGTCCATGCCGCCGCTGCCGAGACCACCGCCGCCCGTCGAAGCATCCGAAAACAACGGATCCTTCTCCATCGGCTTCAGGAGTTCCTGAAGCAGGCTGGCCTCAAAGGCGTGAGCGGCCGGCTTCAGGCGCGGATCGACTCTGCCGGAGGGAGCTTTCGCCTGCTGCAATTGTGCGCTTCGCGCATACGCAATCGCCTGCATCATTGCACCTCCAGATTGGCTTCGAGCGCCTGGGCCTGCTTCATGGCCTGCAGAATCGAGATGATATCGCGCGCCGTCGCGCCAATTTGCTGCAGGCTCGCAACCAGATCCTGCACGGTGGCCCCATTCTTGAGCACAATCTGGTTGGCGGGTTTGTCCTGCGCGTTGATGGTGGTCTGTTTCACCACCTGGGTGGTGCCGCCGCTGCTCAGAGGCCCGGGCTGCGAGACCTCATAGTGACTCTGCACGGTGACGGTCAGTCCGCCATGCAGAATGGTCACCGGCTGCAATCGCACCTGGCCGCCGATCACGACGGTTCCGGTGCGCTCATTGACCACCACAATCGCCCGCGGATACACCTGCACCTCGACGGCCTGCACCCTGGCCAGCAAGGCTGCGATATCCTCACCCGGCTGAGTGGCCAGCGTCACGCGGCGCCCATCGACGGCAGTGGCAATCTTTTTGCCCAGAGAGCGGTTGATCGCCTCGGCCATCTGCTCGGCGGTGCGAAAATCCGCATTGTCCAGCAGAAGCGTCAGCGGCCTCAGATCGGCCAGATCCACCGGCACCGCCCGTTCGACCATTGCGCCATCGGGCACGATTCCCGTAGTGGGGTCGTTGACGGATTTTGAATTCCCGTTGGCCTGCACCGAATAGCCGCCCAGCACGAGCGGTCCCTGAGCCTGTGCGTAGATGCGGCCATCCGGCCCGTAGAGAGGGCTCATCAGCAGCAGACCACCTTCGAGACTGCGCGCGTCACCGGCCGAGGAGACCGTCACATCCAGCTTGGTGCCAGGCTCGGCAAACGGAGGCAGCGTCGCCGCGATAAACACTGCGGCCATGTTGCGCACCTGCATGGTCGAGGCCAGTGAATTGCCTTGCAGATTCACGCCCATTCGCTGCAGTGTCGAGAGCAGCGTTTGCACGGGGAAAACCGTCTGCGAACTGTCGCCCGTGTTGTGCAGCCCCACGACAATGCCGTAGCCGATCAACTGATTGTCGCGAATGCCCTCGACCGAGGAAACATCCTTGACGCGCGCCAGCCGGGGCGAGAGATTGGACGCGCTCGACACGTCCGCTGCATGCGCGAACGCCGCCATGCCCAGAAACATTCCGAATGCGATCCGCTTTGTCCAGATTGCCCGCACGATTTGACTCCTTCTTGTATTGCGCGCACTGCTGCCCGAAATATTTGCGGCCCTTAGAAAACCACCAGCCGCTCCAGCAAGCGCACGACCGGGTTTTGGCGGTGGGTTGCGTCATTGACGATTCCCTTGCCCGTCACCTGAATCTCCAGATCAGAAATATTGGTGGAAAGAATCTGATTCTGCGAATTGATGTCCTCGGGCCGGATGAGCCCCCGCAGCGTAATCAACTGCGTCTGCTGGCTGAAGGTCAACTGGCGCACGGCCTGGATCACCATCATGCCGTTAGGCAGAACGGCTTCCACTTCTCCTCCGAAGATCGTGGTGAGGCTGGAGCTGGTCACGCTCTCTCCCTGGGCATTGAGCGTGGAACCGGAGGCCTGGTTCACCAGATTGTTGAGCGCATTGCCGGCATGAAGCGCACCGAAGAGCGTAGAGACCTGAGAGTTCGCGGAACTGGACCGCGAGTCCTTCACCGTACCATCGGTGGAGGCCGCTAGGCTCTCGGAGACGACAACCGATACCGGATCATGCACGTGGATGGCGCGGACGTCCGAGTAAAGCTGCGTCAGCCGTCCATCGCTGCTCCAGATGGCCCCGGGCGTGCGCGTTTCGGCCGCGCTCTCGGCCTCAACCTCGGCAATATATTGGCGCAATGCGATGTCTGGTGGCGAATGGTCGCCAGCCGAGCGATGTTTCGCTTTTCGGGCCAGCGCCGGCGTCGCGGCCAGCGTCGTCAGCAGGACCGCACAGATCCATGCCGGGCCCAACGGAATGGCCCACATTTGCCGGTTCACGGTTGCCCCCAATGATGGCGGGGCACCAGCGCCGCAAGTCCGGCGCCTTGCAGCCGCGCCTGCACTCGGGAGCCGCCACGCAATTGCACCTCGACCGTGTCTCCAACGCGGCCCGGCGTGACGGTTGTGCCGGATAGATGCATGGCCATGTGCCCGTTTTCGGCGCGTACTTCAATGCCGGTTCCAGCCGGCACCCACAGCGGCAGGGCGCTCCACTCTGTGGCCGGCTCCAGATGAGCGGGCCATGCGGGATGGGCGCAGTTGACGACAACCGCCCAGCGACGGCCCAGCGCCGCATCTTTCAAAGTGCCGACTCTGCGGCTGCCATGCACACAGCCCGTACGGGTGAGACCCGGCGTCTTGGCGGACGGAGGCAACGGACCACCCCAGACGGGAAGGGCAAGAAGAAAACATGCCATCCCCGCCAGTCTCCGGACGGGAACTCGTACCCTCGCGATTCTCTGGCCAAACAGCGGAACCATGACCTTCCTTTCTCCTGGCTTTCCTTTTAGCTTCTCTTCCGGCTTCCTTCCCGCGGATGCAGTGAAATTTTCTACTGCACCATGTTGTTGACTTCGCTGTACATGTTGTCCGCAGCCTTGATCACCTTGGAGTTGCTCTCATACGCGCGCTGGGCCAGCACCATCTGCACAAACGCGCCGACCACATCCACGTTGGAGTTTTCGAGATAACCCTGCTGCAAGGTGCCCAGACCCTGCTGGCCGCCGGGGTTGCCCAGCACCGCATTGCCGGAGGAAAGCGTGGCCAGATAGTCGTTGGACCCGGTGCTTTCAAGGCCGCCGGGATTGACGAAGGTGGCCAGCTGAATCTGCCCCAGCTGCTGCGGATTCTGCTGCCCGGGTAGCGTGGCGTTCACCACGCCGTATTGCGTGATGGTGACGGCCGTGGCGTTCTGAGGCACCGTAATGTTCGGGATCAGAAGATCTCCCTGCGCATCGACCATCTGGCCCTGATTGTTCAGGTAAAAGTTGCCGGCGCGCGTGTAGGCCAGAGTGCCATCCGGACGCTGCACCTGAAAGAAGCCCTGCCCCTGAATGGCCAGATCGAGCGGATTGTTGGTCTGATTGAGATCGCCCTGGGTCATGATCAGCTCCGTCGCCGCGGACTTGGTACCGAGGCCGATCTGCAATCCCGCGGAGACAGCCTGCTGGCTCTGTGCCGCGCCCGGAGTCACCAGGTTCTGGTAGATCATGTCCTGAAATTGAAGCTGTCGTTCGCGAAAGCCGACCGTGGAGGAGTTGGCCAGGTTATTGGCAATCGTGTCTAGGTTCATCTGCTGCGCACTCATGCCGCTCGCCGCTGTATACAGTGCTCGAATCATTGCTCTCTCCCAATGGGGTTAATGTCCGGCGCCGGGGCCGGAGAATGGATACCTTCGGCTGGTCTCTATACCTTCGGCAGATCCTGAGTCGCCGTTTTATTGAAATCGTTGTAGAAAATGCTCAGGGCCTTCTCCATCATCTGCGCCTGCCGCTGGACGAAGATCAGGTCCATCGTGCCGTGAATCACATCCTGATTGGAGCCTTCGAGTGCCCCCTGACGAAGGGTGAAGCCGGTCGCAAGCGCAGGCTTGGCCTTGCCCACCGGACGATAAAGGCCCACGCCTTCGGCCTCGAGATCACGCGCGCCGGCAAACTGAAAGACTGCGATCTTGCCGGCAATCGCACCGTTGACGGAAATGGATCCATCCTCGCCGATCACCGGCTGACCCGTGGGCAGAACGATCGGCTTGCCCTTGGCGTTGAGCACCGGATCGCCATCGCCGGTCATCAGCACACCTTTGATGGAGCGCACCAGGCGGCCGTCACGGGTGAAGCGCACGCCGTTCGGCGTCTGGACCGCGAAGAAACCGCCGCCCTGAATGGCGAGATCCAGCGGATTGCCCGTCGCCTGGATCGGCCCTTGCGCCAGATCAAGCATGGTGCCGCCCAGAACTCCATAATTATCGACCGTCTGATCGAGTTGCGAATCATTGACCCGCGGGCCGGCCAGCACATCGCGAAAATAGTCCTGCTGCGCCCGGAAGCCCGCCGTACCCGCATTAGCCAGATTGCTGGCGACCGAATCAAGCGCCTGGCTGCGCGCCAGAAGTCCCGTCAAGGCCGCGTAATATCCACTTTCCATCCCGTTCTCCTCCTGTTGGCGCCGGGTGCGCTACCCACAAACAGCAGCAGTTGAGAGTCCAGAGCCAGGCATGGCAGCTTGGAGAAATCTCAGGCAGTGCCGTCTTCCCTGCCTCAGGAAAAATCAGACTCCACCGCCAGCAGGTCTTCCGCGCTCTCCGGGTCACGTTCGAGCGTGCGCCACATCCGCAGCCAGAAGTACTCATGCACGCGAACCAGCGCGGCGTCGAGCGGTTGAACATCCTCCATCCGCTTGACCATGGCGCGAACCAGTACATTACGGTTTGCGACCTCGATCAGCCGGAGTTTCGGAAATCTGGCCGCAATCAGCTCCGCGCGCGCGGCCCGGAACTCCGAGGAGGGCATGACGCCCGCCTCCACCGGCAGGCCATGCATGCGCTCGAGCGCGAGATTCACACAATGATCCAGACGCTCCTCAAAAGCCACCAGCAACCGCCCGCTGCTGGAGCGGCGCAGCGGAAGCCCCCCGCAGCTCTCCACCAGAAGACGCGGCAGCAGTTGGGCTGCCTGCTTGACGTCCAGCCGCTCGGCGGAATACAGCGGGCAATTCCACTGTGCGCTCAGCGCCCGCGCCAGTTGCAGCTCGTTCAGGCTGCGCTGCTGGATCAACCAGCGCCCGATGCGCCGCTGCGGCTGATCGCCCCGCGCCCCCTGCTTCTGGGCGTCGAGCGCGGCGCGCAATTGATCCTGGGTGATCACCCCCTGCGAGTAGAGCATCAACCCCAGCGGCACGCGATGCCGGTGTGCCGCGGAAGCCTTCATCTCTTCTGCATGCGCGGAGGCCTCACGGCTCATGGCCGATCGCACCATTTCCTCCAGGCACTGCGAGCTGCAGGCCCACGCGCCTTCAAAGCGGGGCGTCAACCGCCGCCGCCACAGCTTCAACCAGCTTGTGCGGCAACGCTCGTTGCCGCAGACCGGCAGAAGGCCCTGCGAAGGAGCACCAGAGACCGGCTCTCCCTCGCTCCGGTTGCCCCACGCTGCCTCCGGGCGCTCTGCCATCCGGAGGTTCTCGCTCTCAATCCGCTTTTTCAGAACAGGCATCGCACACTCTCCAAGCACTTCCTGGGTTCCGCGACTTCGGTGACCCGCAAACCAAAATTTCCATTCACCAGCACGACCTCTCCCCTGGCCACGATCTTGTCGCCCACCACCAGATCCACCGGATCCGTGATGTGGCGGTCCAGCTCGAGAACATCTCCGGGACCGGTCTCGAGCAACTCGCGAATCGCCAGCTCCCGCGAACCAAAGCGCAGGGAGGCATCGACCTCAATGTCCAGCAGCAGGTCCACATTCGCCGGAGATGCCGTGCTCCCGGCACCGGACGAGGGACCGGAAGAAACTTGGCCAGTCGAGGCTGGGCCAGAGGAAGCCGAGCCAGTGGAAGCCAGTCCGGGCCGCGCGGATTGCGTGGATTGCGAGGGAGCATTCCCGGCTCTTTCCGAAAGCTCACAGATCACGGCCATCCGGACCACGATCGCACCGGCGCGCAATCCATACGGCGTGACCGGCACCCCCTGGGGCCGAGACGTCAGCTCGATCCGAGCCGGTGGCTCCGGCAGCGGCATCCCGGCCAGCACATCCTGCAGCCAGTCGATCCAGCGCGCCGGGAGATCTTCGCCTCCCTGTGCAGCCGGGGAAGACTCCGCCTTCGGCGTATCGCCCTCCATGAGCAGAACGGCAATTTCCGCGCGCGAGGCCAACAGGGTCACCTTACCTCGCCAGCTGCCTGTCTCGTCCCATTGCAACGCGACTGCCAGCGCATCCTGTGCGGAGGGCAGATCGTCGGCCGTGGACCAGACCACCTCTTCCTTTTTCCGCCCCATCCGCGCGGCTACCGCCGCCGCGAATTCGCGATTCCAAATATCCCAAAATGCCTTCACGCCGCTCTCCCTTCCACTTGTTTCCTCTGCTCTTTCCGGCTCTGCCTAGGAATGGGCCGCCGGAAGAGTCGCTCCACTCCGCGTCGAAGCCCTGCGCGAGGCCGTCCCGGTGCGGCTTCGGCCGCTCTCCACCGGCTTGCGGCCTCCGCCACCGAGCAATGCCCGCAGGTGCAGAACCGCCGAGGAGTGCATCTGCGACACCCGCGACTCGACCACGCCCAGCGTCAGGCCAATCTCCTTCATGGTCATTTCTTCGTAGTAGTAGAGCGTCATCACGAGACGTTCCCGTTCAGGAAGCGCGTCGATCGCCGCCATCAGGCGCTCCCGCATCTCTCCCTTGAGGCAGCGGAAGAGCGGGTCATCCTCCGGGTCGTTGGGCAAAAAGGCCAGCTCCTCTTCGCCGGAGTCCTCCGAGCGCTCTACATGGAGCGTTCCAATTTCGAGGCCCTTCAGCTCTCCGAGCAGTTGCTGATACTCCTGCAAGGGAAGCCCCATCTCCATCGCAATCTCGCTCTCCTGCGGCGCACGCCCCAGGCGCGCGGTTACCGAACGAATCGCCTCTTCGACAGCGCGGCCCTTCCGGCGCAGTTCTCTAGGGCTCCAGTCCAGCATCCGCAGGCTGTCCAGAATGGCTCCCCGGATACGGAACTGCGCATAGCTGCGAAACTGCACCTTCTTGGCAGGATCAAACTTACGCATCGCGTCCAGCAGCCCCACCACGCCCGCGCTGACCAGATCATCAAGCTCGACATGATGCGGCAGCCGCTCATGAATGCGGCGCGCCAGATAGCGCACGGTCGGCAAGTGCTCCATGAGTTGCTGCTCCTGCTCCACGCTGAGGGGCTCTGCGCTGAGGGGCTCGGCGTTCTGGGATTCTGGACTCGGAGACTCGCCAGCGCTCGGGCTGTACTGCCCTCGCGGTGCCAGGCTCTCCGGCACGTTTTCCCCGCGGCCGTTGCCCGCCTCGCCGCCCCGCAACTCCGGCACCGGTGGCCGGCTCTCAGTTTCGTGCGCTTCCCTGCTCCCGCTCATCGCGCTCTCTCTTCTCATAACCGCTCCTGCTGGACTTTCCTGCCGCTCGAACCCGTGGACCTTCTGCTCAACCGCGCAACACGCCAATCGAATGCACCCGGATCTCCGGGCCGATCTCAGGCGGCGCCAGCACGGTGATGCGTGGAAAGACCGGCTCGAGCCACCGGCGCAGGTAATAGCGCGCCGGACTCTGACACAAGAGCACAGGAAGGGCCGAAGAGGGGTGGTTCTGGCTGAGCTTTTTCAAAGACTCGGAGATCCGGGTGAAGAGCTGCGCGCTGGCCGGAGTCCGGCGGTCGAGCAGAGCATCGGTTGGAGGCTCTGACTGCGTGGCCGCGATCAGCGCTTCTTCAAGCGCAGGCTCGAGCACCATCACCGGCAGGCTTCCATCGGGATCGAGCAGCTTCTGCGTCAAGCGGCGTCCGAGCGCACGCCGCACGGCCTCAACCATCGCAGGCAGACCGCGGCCTTGCCCGGCAACCTGGACCAGCGTCTCCAGAATCGTGCCCAAATCGCGGATCGAGACCTGCTCGCGCAGAAGCTGCTGCAGCACCTTCTGCACTTCGCCGAGAGACATCACCTTTGGCACCAGCTCTTCGACCAGCTTGGGATGGCTCTCGTTGAGCGTATCGAGCAGCCGCTTGGTCTCGGCGCGCGACAGCAGCTCATGCGCATGCGTGCGGATCAGCTCGGCCAAGTGTGTGCTGATCGCCGTCGCCGGGTCCACCACCGAATAGCCCGCCGCCAGCGCCTGCTCCTCCAGCTCCGGCGCAATCCAGCGCGCGTTCGCGCCAAAGGCCGGCTCCCGGACCTCCTTGCCGGGCAGCGGCCGGGGCCTGGCCTCATTGCTCACGGCCAGCAACTGATTGGCCTCCGTCTGCCAGCGGCCAATCTCCAGCCCGCGCAGTGAAACCACATACTCGCGCGGCTTGAGGCGCAAATTATCCGAGATATGCACGGCGGGGACCAGAAAGCCGAGTTCCCCGGCCAGATGCCGCCGCAGCGTCCGCACCCGTGAGAGCATCAATCCGCCCTGTGCCTCATCGACCAGCGGAATCAACTGGAAGCCGATCTCAAGGCTCAGATCATCGACCTTGAGCAAGCTGTCCAGATGGTCGGCGCGCGCCGGATCGGCTTTTTTGCCGGTCTCCTCCGCTGCCTCTTCGGCAGGCTGCTCTTTGGCGACCGTGCGTCCGATGGCGGCCAGAATCACGGCGGGAACCAGAAAGGCCAGCTTGGGCAGTCCCGGGACGAGACACAGCACGCCCAGCACGCCGCTTGCGATATAGAGCGTCGTGCCCTTGCGAAAGAGCTGCGCACCCAGCTCGGTCTCCAGCGCTCCCGCCGACGAGGCGCGCGTCAGCACAATGCCTCCGGCCACCGAGACCAGCAGCGACGGAATCATGGTGACCAGCCCATCGCCCACGGTCAGAATGGTGTAGGTCTTCACGGCCTGGCTTAGAGCCACGCCGTGCTGCAATGTACCGATCAACAGACCCGCGACAATGTTGATGGTCGTAATCAGAATGGTCGCCAGCGAATCACGCTGATTGAAGCGCGCCGCGCCGTCCATGGCTCCGTAGAATTCCGCCTCCTGCGCAATCGCCTGGCGGCGCTGCCGCGCCGTGGCCTCATTGATGAGGCCGGCATTCATGTCCGCGTCGATGGCCATCTGTTTGCCCGGCAGCGCATCGAGCGTGAAGCGGGCCGTCACCTCGGCCGTGCGCACCGCGCCGTGGCTCACCACCAGAAACTGAATGGCGATGAGGGCAATGAACAGCACGAAGCCAACCACATAGTTGCCGCCCACCACAAACTGCCCGAAGGCCTCGATCACCTTGCCGGCCGCGGCCGTGCCCGTGCTGCCATGCAGCAGAATGCGGCGGCTCGATGCGATGTTCAGCGAGAGCCGGAAGAGGGTCAGCAATAACAGCAGCGTGGGAAAGACCGAAAAGTCGACAGCCTTGCGCACCTGCACGGCAGACAGAAAGACGACGACCGACATGGCCATCGAAAGCCCCAGCAGCAGATCGAGCATCACGGCCGGCACGGGCACCAGCATCACAAAAATCACACTGATTGCGCCTACCGGAAGAGCAAGACTCTTGGCGGTCTTCTTCCATCCGGCTGGCGCGCCCGCGGGCGCGGGGGCAAGAGCTGCGGTACTCATAAGTTCTCCTCGTTATCGATCGTTGGGTCTTGCTGCATCTCCACCCCGGACGGACTCTCCGGTTCCCGCATCCATTGCGAGGCCGGCTGCGTCGCCATTCCTTGTGGCTCCTCGCGTTGCGTCGAGAAATCCTGCGCCCTGGCCCGCGCGGCCTCCTGCTGTTGCTGCCGGCGCAGGCGCTCTTCCATGTCCCGCCGGTAGAGCCAGGCCAGAATGGCCGCCACCGCCGCGTACAACGCAAAAGGAATCGACTGGCCCACCTCGACCTGCCGGTACAGGGCGCGCGCCAGAGGCGGGTTCTCGACCAGCGGAACGCCGGCCCAGCGTGCCTCCTGCTTGATCTGCTCGGCCAGCAGGTCGCGCCCCTTGGCCAGCACGCGGGGAGCTTCCATCAGCTCCAGGCTGAACTGCAGCGCCACCGCGAAGTGTGTCGGATTGGTGATCACCACCGAGGCCCGGCTCACGTCGGCACGCAGCGCCCGGCGCCGCAACTGCCGCCGGATGGAGGCAATCCTGCGCCGCACCTCCGGGTTGCCCTCGGTCTGCTTGAACTCCTCGCGCACTTCCTGCTTGGACATGCGGAGCCGCTGCTCCCAGCTCCACCACTCCGCCGCGAAGTCGATCACCGACCACACAAACAGCACCGCCGCCGCGTCGACCATGAGGCTGTACATCGACGAGAAAAGACTCGGCAGGCGCGTCAGGCTGAAGACCGGGATTGCGGTCTGCTCGCGCACCTTGCCCGCCACAAAACAGGCGAGCGCAGCGACCGGCAGCGCCGACTTGAGCATGCGGGTCAGGCCTCGCGAGGAGAAGGTCTGCTGCAGTACGGTCAGCGGATTCAGACGCTCGATCTTGGGCGCAATGGCTTCGCCCGCAAACTGCACGCCCCGCCCCTGCGCCACGTCGGCCAGCACGGCGCCAGCAAAACAGGCGAGAAGCATCACCACCAGCGGCCAAAGCACCGTCATCATGGCCGCGCGAAGGGCGAGCATCTTTTCGACCATCTGCCCATCCAGCCAGCTGCGCGGCTGGCTCAGATCAAGCAGCGCGCTGTAACTGCCGGCCCAGCGCGCCTCCCACATCGGTCCCACCCAGCCCAGCACCAGCGTGCCCGCCAGCATCGCCGCCGCCGAGGTCAGATCCCGGCTGTGCGGAATGTCGCCCTTCTTGCGCGCCTCCTGTTTGCGGTGCGGAGAGGCTTTCTCTGTGCGCTCCCCGCTCATCCATGCGCTCCCGCAGCGTGCAGCAGCACCGCCGCCGTGTTGAGCAGCGCGTCAAACCTGGCCTCGATGAACTCCGGCCACAAGGCCAGAGATCCAATCAGCACCACGAAGCCAAGCATGGTCTTGACCGGAACCGTAAGAGACAGCGCGGGCAACTGCGGCGAAAGGCGCGCCGCAAGACCCACGGCAAAATCGACGAGCATCGTGGCCACCATCACGGGCGCGGCCAACTGCAATGCGGCCAGAAAGAGGCCGGTGCCCATCTCCACCACCGCCCAGGCCGTCTGCGCGCTCAACACAAAGCTGCCGACCGGAACCACGGCAAAGCTCCGCATCAGCGCGGCAATCATCGTGCGATCGAGCCCCGTGCTCAACAGCACCAGCGTGCCCAGCAGGCTGAAGAACTGGCCCATCAGCGGCACCTGCACGGGTGCATTCGGGTCCAGCAGATTCACCAGCGAAAAGCTGAAAGCAATGCCCAGTAGATCGCCGGCAAAGGTCAACATCTCCATCAGCATCCGCAAACAGATTCCAAAGAGCAGCCCCACGGCCAACTCGCTGAGGATTTCCTGCGGGCCAAGCCTGGCATCGGCGTGCGGCAGCCCTGCCACCACCGGGGCCAGGCATATTGTGACGGCCAGCGAGAAAACTGCCTTGATCTGCGGCGGAATGGCAGCCGAAGAAATGATTGGCGCAAAAACCATGAGGCCGCTCACGCGCAGCATCACCAGAACCAGCGCGGAGAGGTACTGAGCCCAGGTGGGCGGCAGCGCCAGCGTCACCTCAGCTTCCTCCCAGGTAGCGATGGAAGTTGGAGAACAATTCGAGCGTGTATCCGGCCAGGTGGCGCAGCAGCCAGGGAGCGCCCACCAGCAGCACCACAGTGGTGGCCAGCAGGCGCGGCACGGTCGCGATGGTCTGGTCCTGAATGGAAGTCAGGGTCTGCAGCAGGCTGAGCACAAAGCTCACGGCCGCAGCCACCAGCAGAGCCGGAGCGCTCAGCAGCATGGCTTCGCGCAGCAGTTGCCGCATCAGATCGCTCACCTGGTCCGGTCCCATGGAATGCTTTTCCTCTCTCGCGTTAAAAGCTCTTCAGCAACGAGGCCGCCAGCAGATGCCAGCCGTCCACCATGACAAAAAGCAGAATCTTCAACGGCGTCGAAATCACCACGGGCGGCAACTGAAACATGCCGATCGAAGTCGTGATCGCGGCCACCACCAGGTCCACCAGCAGGAAGGGCAAAAAGAGGATCGCGCCAATCTCAAAGCCGGCCTTCAATTCCGAGAGCATGTAGGCCGGAATCACCGCCGACAGCGGCAGATCGGCACGTGTGGCCGGGCGCTTGACCATCGAGGCTGCGGCGAACAACTCCAGATCCTTCTCGCTCGCATAACGCAGCATGAACGCCTTCGGCGGCGCGGTGGCCCGCTCCAGCGCCTGCATGCCGCTGATCTGCCCGGCGCGGTACGGCTCAACAGCCTGCTGATCAATCTGTGTCAACACGGGCTGCATCAGAAACCAGGTCATCATCAGCCCGAGGCCGAGCAACACCTGATTGCTCGGCGCCGTCTGCGTGCCCAGCGCCTGGCGCAGAAAGTGAAAGACCACCAGCAGCCGCACCATCGGCGTGATGGAGATCAGAATCGCCGGCAGCACCGTGATCAGCGTGAGCACGATCACAATCGTCCAGGGCAACGAATTATTGCCGGGCAGATGCAGATTCAGCCCGGGCAGCGGAGACGCCGCGGCAAGCAGCAGAAGTGTCATCGAGCGCCCTCCTGCGTTGCGGCAGACCGCGGCGCGGCTCTGCGCCGGGGAGTGATCTTGCCTGCGACCGGTGCAGGCGCTTTCACATGTGCGAAGTCGCGCGGTATCTCTGCGAAATCCGTTGCAGCCTCTCCCGCCGGTATCACCGTCCACTGCAAAGCACCTTCGCCCGCACTCCCCACGAGCAAACGCGTTTCGCCACAGCGCACCAGATAGAGGTGCTGCCTGGGCCCGAGTGTCAGCCGTTCTTCGACCGCCAGTTGCCGCGTACGCACGGCTACGGCCGCGCCCGGCAGGCGTAGCTTGATCCAAGCCTGCAGGCCGGCTGCTGCCTGGCGCCACACGCGCGAGGCAATTCTCCAGCCCTTCCGCAGCAGCGGCCCCACCTGTTCCCGGCCTGCCTCGATCGACCCGCAGAGCCATCGCTCCGCCTTAACCGATATCCCGCGCCAGAAACCAGTCCGCTGCAAGACCGGCGGGGTCCAGGGATTGGCCCGCGTGCCACGTGGGGCCCCCTGCTCCCGGCCACGCACCGCAGAATGAGTGAGCGTATTCATGCGAGCCTCGTCACGCGTACCGCCAGTTTTTTATCGATCACTTCAAACTCCGTCCAGACCAGTTGCTGGCCTCCGCAATCGCCGGGAATGTCTTCATCCGCCGGCCATTGCGTCTCAAAAATCGCGCCCTTGCGCAGAGCCAGAATGTCTTTGACCCGCAAGCCGCGAATGGGCAGACGAATCTCCAGCCGCAACGGAGCCTGCGTGACGCGCTCCTCGACCGTACGGCGCAGAAGCAGAGAGGCGGTCTCCGTATCGGCTGCGATCGCAGCCTCTTCCTGTACCGGAGCCAGAAGCGCCGTGGAGGACGTGGGTTCTTCAGGTGCTGTTGTCGCGTTGGTTGCCATGCACTGGAGCTAAGTGCAGGAATGGGACCGAAGGAAGGGAGAAAAGATTAGAAAATCCTTAGAAAGAGCATCGCATGCTCGCAGCCAGCGGCAGGCCGCGCCGGGCCAGGCAAGGACAGACAAGCGAAGGTGCGGCGCAATCCCCAAAAAGGATCGCGCCGCTTGCCGGAAGCCTCAGTTCGATCAATGAATGATATTGATCGTGTCCTGCGCGACCTGATCGAAGGTCGTCAAGGCCTTCGAGCTGGCCTCGTAGGCGTTCTGCGCTACCACCAGGTTCGAGAATTCAGTGGAGATATTCACGTTCGAGCCTTCAAGGGCCGAATCCTGCACCGTGCCGAGCCCCGCGGAACCTGCCAGGCCAATGCTCGCATTGCCAGAAGCCAGCGTCGTCTGGTAAAGATCGCCACCTTCGAGCTTCAACCCCTGCTCGTTGGTGATGCTGGCCAGCGCGAGTTGCCCGACGGCCTGCGTGCGTCCGTTGCTGAACTGCGCCGAAACCGTGCCGTCGGAGCCGATGGTGAATCCCGTGTACTGGCCGCTCGGATAACCATCCTGCGTAGTGGCCGAGTAGCCGGAGGTCGTATCCACCTGCGTGATGGTGCCCGTGCCGTTGCTGTTATAGAGATTCCAGTTCAGCGGCAGGTTGTTGGCACCGTCCGTCAATCCCGTAAAGCTGATGCCGGTCACATTCGCTGCGGGAGAAATCAGATTTCCGCTGCTGTCAAACTGCAGCGTACCGGTCAGCCCTGTGCCTCCGGTCGAAGCCCCGGCGGGAAGCGACAGACTGTAGTTCCATGTATTGGCCGCTGTCTTCGTGAAGTTGATGCTCACATTCTGCGTCTGCCCCAGCGAGTCATACATCGGCACCTGCGCAGTGAAGTTAGTACCGACCGCCGCCGAGGAATTCAGGTTTGCCGTGAGCCCGAAGTTCTGCGTGGCCGAAGGCTGCTCCACTTGTCCCACCGGAATCTGAATCGGGCTGAGCGCGGAGTTGGTATTCACCACCCCATTCGCCGCCGGATAGCCCATCACCGCCTGGCCGCCCTGCGTGGTCAGATCGCCATTGGAGGTGAGAGTAAAGTTCCCGTCGCGCGTGTAGGCCGGAGTGCCATCGCTGTTGCGGACCACGAAGAAGCCGTTGCCGTTGAGCGCGACGTCGGTGGCATTGCCGGTCTCGGAAACCGTGCCCTGGGCAAAATTGGTGTTGGTGGCCGCAACCTGCACGCCGGCACCCACCTGGAGCGGGTCTCCGCTGCCTGAGTTGCCGATCTGCTGATAAAACAGGTCGCCGAAGCTGGCCTGCTGGCTTTTGAACGCCGTGGTATTCATGTTCGACAGGTTGTTGGCAATCGTGTCGAGCGAAGTCGAAGACGCCTCCAAACCGGTCAGTGGAATTGAAAAAGACGACATACTTCCTCCTGGTTCTTGCCTGGCCGGGTCCGGCTTCAGCGGTTAGGGTCGAAACTACGGCTGCATGGCAAGCCCACCCCGGGCCGCCAGAGAAAACCTTCGTATCTGCGAGGAATTCGTATTGCCCGAGCCAGATACCCCGGCTGCATCGGCCGGGGGAGTCAGAGCCTGGGCCACACGCGCGGCGCTGGCCGCAATCTGCGCTTGCGTCGAGACCGCCCCTGACGGCACCCCACGCCGCTCGGCCAGCCCCGCGCCGGCAGAAATCTCTGGAGCCCGAACCGGTTGCGAAGCAGCCACCGCCGGAGTCGATGCGCCCGAACCGGAGCCGGAGCCCGAGCCTGAGCTCTGCGTGCCGCTCGACGGCGCCAGCTCCTGATTGATCGAGATCAGCTGCTGCAGGCTGTTCACCTGTACCAACTGGTCGATGTACTGATTCGGGTCCGTGTTTGAAGTGGGATCCTGATTCTTCATCTCCGCAACCAGCAGCGTCAGGAAATCATTGGAGGTAATCCCCGACGTTCCGGTGGAATTGCCGGAGCTCCCCGAGCCACTGGAGCCACCGCTGCCCGAGGTAGCCTCGGCCGACGTTTTGCCCACGGAGGGCGGCAACGTCGCGGACGCCAGTCCCGGCGCTTCCTTCTTTGAGAGCAATCCTCCCAGCATTGGCAATTGCATATGAATCCTTCCTTTCTGCCCTCAGGCGTGAAGATCGATCGAAGAAGCGCTGCGGATGGCCGCGCGCGCGGGTGCGGCCGGGAGCGACAGGCTACTGGCCGGGATTTGCGGCTGCGACTCGGTGAGAGGTGCGGACGCGGGAGGCGCATAGCTCTGCTGCTGCGGCTGGCCGCCACTGCCTCCGCTCTGCGGGCCACCGCCCTGGCCGCTGTCCGGCTGACTGGAAAAACTCTGCGGGGCCACCGTCACTCGCGCCACGTCCACGCGCTGATCATGCAAATAGCCGGACAGCGAAGCCAGATGTCCGCTCAACTGCGTATGCGCGGCCGTGGTCGCCGTCGCCAGGCTGGCGGCAAGCTGTCCATTGACGGATTGCACCTGCACCTGCAGACTGCCGAGCGAAGCATCGTGCACGGCAACCGTCATCTGCTGCGGGCTCGCGTGCAGCACCGCCGGGGCGCTCGCTTCATCGAGGCGCGCATAAGGATTGCTCGCCGCCACCGGAGCCGGATTGCCGCCACCGCCGGAGACCTGCGGCGAAGATGGCGGCGCCGCCGCGCCGGGATGCAACGCCGTCATCGGCGCGCCGGAGACGGTGAGCGAAGAGACGAGTCCGCCGGTCGCCGCAACTTTATCGGCTGGCTTACCGCCATGCGCCGCACCGGATAATCCCCCGCTATTCCCCGTCAACGTCAGCGCGGCAGACAGAGCCTTCGCTTGCCCCGCAACAGCACCAGCATTGCCAGCACCTTCTGATTGCGGGAGCGCGGCTTCGGCCGGTTGCAGGCCGGGATCCGATGCCTGCACCATCCCCGCCGGTACCGTTGTTTGATTGGCGGCTTTCCCTTCGAGCGAAGAGGCATGCACTCCATTGGGCGGCACTGCCTTCGAGCCTGAAGCCTGAGCTGTAGCGCGGAGGAGAGCCTGGTCAGCGGCGGCCGTAGCCGTCTGAGTTTTCGGTACGAGACTGCCGCCTGCGACGGGGGCGACACTGCCACCCCTGGAGGACAGAGCAGGCGTGCGCGTCCCCCCTGGCCCGATTTGCCTGGCCGTCAAACCCGCCTGCGCGGCCGCGGCGGCGGGAGCCGCAACAGCCACGGCAGGGTTCAACATCACAGGAGCAGAGCCCGCAGAATTCATTGCGCCTCCAGGCGCATGCCCTGTTCCCGAGGCTTCCGTACTCGACTTCTTCTTATCCCCTGCCGGAGCTGAGTTCTTGTTCGCGGCAGCCACCTCTGAATTCTTCGCCTTCTCCGGAGCAGCCCCCTGGGTGTCTGCTGCCGCAGTCGTCTTCGACTGCAATTCGCCTGCCTGTCGCGCCTGCAAGGATGCCTGGATCGCCGATGGTGCTTGCGTGAGAGGCATCGCCTCCTTCTGCGGATGCAACACTTCAGAATCGGACACCGTGCTTCCCGCCGGGGCATTTGCCACATCTTTTGACGGCTCAGAAGGCGTCGTCTGACTGGAGCCTGCCGGAGCCCCGTGAGACGAGGCCACCGTGCGACCGGAACTATCGGGCGCGCCTGACAAAGAGCCCGCCCCGTGGGCAGTCGTCGCCGCCTCGTCGCCTGACGTCATCGCCGACGTCATCACCGCTCCAAACCCAACATGAGTAGAACTACCAGCCGACTCCACGGAAGTGGATTGGCCACGAACACCCGTCCCTTCGGACGCCGAAGAAATTCCCGGAGATGGAAGCACGCTTGGCATTTCACGGTGGATATGTGCAGATCAAGGACCAAACTCGCGCCGGAATCAGAAGGATTTCTTGGGGAATATTCAGGGCGGAGGTATTTTTGCTTGCTTCTGAGTCTTTGCGGGATCGATGATCCCTCCGGCGTCTCAGGAAACTCTCACTCTTCCGCAGAAGCCGAGTTCCCCGGCAGGCTGCCCGGCAGTGCATCTCTCCTGCTCTGCGTGCCTTGCCGCCGCATCCGTTCGATGCCGCGCCGCGTGCCAAACCAATCATCCAACTGGCGCTGCTCGCGCCGGTTTCTGTCGAGCGCGGTGGCTGCGGCCTTCTCTTCGAGCAAGGTCTCGACCTGCATGCGCCTGCGCCGGTCCTCCATGTAGAGCACCTCGGCTTCGGAGGCCGCCTGCCCGGCGTGCAGCGCGCGATGGCGCCAACGCCCGGCCTGTTCCCGGCTGGCTTCGCTGTCTTCGCAGTGCAGATACCAGCGGCCGTCCGCGCCCTGGACTTCGGCCAATACCTGCCGGGCTTCGGCCCGCGCTGCGCGCTCCGCATCTTCCGCCCTGATCCTCCAGGATTCCATCTCCGCCTGTTCCGCGCGCCGGCTGGCCACCTCTCCCCGGCTGATCTCCTCCATCAGACGGCGAATCCGGTGCAGCCGTTCGAGAGTTCCAGCATTGCCCGGCTTCATCGCCGCATGCCTTCTGACAAACGGATGAGTCCTTCCCGCGCCTCGGCAAAGCTCACCGCCTCGCCGGCATCCTGCATCAGGAAGGCGCGAACCGCTTCCCGCGTCCGCAAGGCATCATCCAGTTCCGGATCGGTGCCGGCCTTGTAGGCGCCAATCCGCACCAGATCTTCTGACCGTGCATAGGCCGCAAGCATCCGCCGCACCGTGGCGGCCGCGCTGCGGTGCTCGCCCGAGGCCACAGACGGCATCAGACGGCTGATCGAGTCCAGCAATTCAATGGGCGGATACCATCCCTGCGAGGCCAGCGTGCGCGACAGCACGACATGGCCGTCCAGATACGATCGCACCGCATCGACCAGCGTGTCCTGCTGGTCATCGCCCTCCATCAGGACGGTATAAAACGCAGTGATGCTGCCTTCGCGAAACTGTCCGGCCCGCTCCACCAGTTGCGCCAGGCGGCTGAAGACCGACGGCGTATACCCCTTAGCCGTGGGCGGCTCCCCGGCGGCCAGGCCCACTTCGCGCGCGGCCATGGCAAAGCGCGTGAGCGAGTCCAGCACCAGCAACACGTGCTTGCCCTGATCTGCAAAATATTCCGCGACCGTCGTGGCGGCCAGGGCCGCGCGCATCCGCAGCAGCGGCGTCTGGTCTGAGGTGGAAACCACCACGACAGAACGTTTGCGGCCCTCCGGGCCCAGGCTGTCTTCCAGAAACTCCCCCACCTCACGGCCACGCTCGCCCACCAGCCCTACCACGATGACATCTGCGTCGCTATTGCGCGTCATCATGCCGATCAGCGTGCTCTTGCCCACGCCGGAGCCGCCAAAGATGCCCACGCGCTGCCCGCGACCCACCGTGAGCATCGAATCGATCGCACGAATGCCCGTGCCCAACGGCAGGCGAATGGGCGTCCGGTCGAGCGGATGAGGGACTTCGCGCTCCAGCGGAAGCGCATCGGTGGCGCGCAAGGAGCCAGCGCGATCCAGGGGGTGCCCGAGCGCATTGAGAACACGGCCGATCAGCCCTTCTCCCACATCGATCGAGGGTTGCACCCCGAGGGCCGCTACGGTATCCCCGTAACGAATGCCGCTGCTCGATTCCACCGGCATGGTGATGAGGTTCGCTCCGCGAAACCCAATCGCCTCGGCCAGATGCACTTCGCCTTCGCTATCGACGATCTCGCAACACTCGCCCACCGAGCAGAGCGGGCCGGCCGACTCCACGGTCTGCCCCACGGCCTCAATGACCCTGCCCTCCCAGCGCCAGGGAGAACGGGTGCGCAACCGGTTGGCGTAGCTGCTTAATAGGTCCACGAGACGTTCTCCACACTCCGCCTCAATGCTGGCCATGGGAGCGAGACTGCACCCCGGGAGACGATTCGCGATGCGACAGCAGGTCAAAGAAGCCCCGCTCAATTTCCTTCAGTTGCGCGCGCACTCCGAGATCCACTCGCCCCAGACGTGTTTCGAGCACCGCATCGCCTTCCTGCATTTCACTGTCGGCCACCAGTTCGGGATACACCGGCAGATTTGGCATCAGCCGCAGCGTCTCGGCCCAAAGAGCATGCGCGGAGACGGGCACTCGCAGCCGGACCGAAGTTGTCTCCCCCAACTGGCCGAGCGCAACCCGCACGGCGCCTGAGAGCAAAAGTGGATCCAGTTGCGCCTCGCGCTGCAAAATGCGCGCCGCGATGGCCAGCGCAAGCTCGACCACCTCACGTTCCACCCGGGCAAAGTAGCGGTCCCGCTCGGAAAGAAACTGATGGAGCGCCTTTTCCCACTGGCCAGACATCTGACGCAGTGCGGCCTCGCGTTCTCCCTCGGCCGAAGCGCGTCCGGCGGCATAGGCCTCCTTGCGCATCGTCTCGGCCCGCGCCATCCATTCGGCTTCCCTGGCAGCCAACTGCTCGCGCGCTTTCTCTGATTCGGAATGAGCCTCCGGCTCGGCCTCGCCAAACTCGGCTGTCTCGGGCTCTTCTTCCTCGCCCAGCGAAAAATACCGCAGTGGCTCGACCCGGGCGACAGCCCGTGGGCCCTCCTGGCCAAACTCCATCTTCCGGGATGCCGTGGCTCCCGGCTCGTCGCCGAAAGGCGTCCTGCTCTTCATCATCTGTGCGCCCGCCTGTCCTCTTGCTGCAATTTCCTTCTGAGCCGCATCCGTGCAGCCCTACATCACCAGATCGTCTCCGGCCTCGACCTTCAGCACAATTTTTCCGTCGGCCTCCAGCTTGCGCGCCAGATTCAGAATCTCCTGCTGCACGGCGGCGACCTCGCGGCCGCGCACCGGCCCCATCACTTCCATGTCTTCCTTGAGCATCTCGACGGCGCGAGAAGACATGGCGCGGAAGAAGTGCGCACGCAAATCTTCGCGTGCTCCGCGCAACGCAACCGCCAGTTTCTTCTTGTCCACCGCCGACACAATCTCGCGCATACTGGTCGCCGGAACCGTTACCAGGTCTTCAAAGGTGAACATCAGGTTACGCACGCCCAGCGCCATCTCCGGATCGTCCTCCTCGATCTTCTCGAGAATCACCTTGGACTGGTCGGCAGGCACGCGGTTCAGCAAATCCGCCACCGCTTTGAATCCGGAGTACGACTTGCGGCTGGTTTCGCCCACATTCTCAGAACGGCGATGCAGAATCAGCGCGATCTTCTGCGCCAGCTCCGGCGAAAAGTCGCGCATGCCGGCCAGGCGGCGTACGGCCGCTACGCGATGCTCGGGGTCCAGATTCTCAAGTACGCTCGAAGCCCGGCGCGGATCCAGATGCGCCAGCACCAGCGCCACTGTCTGCGGGTGCTCGCCTTCGAGAAACTTGCCCAGATGCTGCGGGTCCACCCGCTCAAGCATCGCCAGATTGCCCTGGTTGGCCTCCTGCGCGCGCCGCACCAGCGCCATCAGATCCTCGGCGCGCTGCTTGCCGAAGGCGTCAATCAGCAGCTTCTGCGCATAGTCCACGCCGCCGTGAATCATGAACCGCTGCGTCTCCTGCATCTCATGAAACTCTTCGACGACGGCAGCCGATACCTCCGGCGTCACACCGCGTAGATCGGCAATCTCCTCGGTCAGCCGCTGCACGTCGTTCTCCGGCAACTGCTGCATCAGCTTGCGGGCCAGTTCATCGCCCACGGCCACCAGAAAGATCGCGGCCTTGCGGATGCCCGGCACCTTCAGAGCAGCCGGCTTTGCCGGAGCAGTGGAGGCGGGCTTTTCGTTGACGGCAAGCGCCTGCGGATTGGTCTCTTCGCTCATTCGCTGTGTATCCAGCTCTGGAGCAGTCGGGCCGACTGCGCCGGTTCCTTGTTGACTCGTTCGGCTACACGGTCATAAATGGCCTGCGCCTGCAACTGCTGCCGGTCCGCCTGCGGAAGCTCGGCCAGCCCCTCAGCCGTGGTGTCTCCAATCACAGCCTTGACCGATACACCGGCCGGCAAGGCCTTACCTGTCGTGGCGGCGGCCTTCAACATCGGGCGGAAGACCATCAGCACGACCAGCAGGATGCCCAGCAGCAGGGCGGCGGGACGCAGCAGCGGCGCGGCCATGCGCATCCAGGACTGCACGCGCTCCTGAAGGCTCAGCGGAGTATCGCTGCCCGTGTCAAAGGGCATCTGCTCGACCGTCACGATGTCGCCGCGCGCCTGGTTATACCCGACGGCCGCCTGCACCAATTGCGTGAGCCGCTGCATCTCGGCGGCCGAGCGCGGTTGCCACACCTTCTTCTTGCCCTGCATCACCCAGGGTTCATTCAGTACGACGGCCACCGTCAGACGGTTCAGCCTGCCCGGGCCCTGCGCCCGATGTTCAATCTTTTTACTGACCCCATACGTGCTGCTCTCCTCCTGGCTGTTCTGCTGGCCGGTCGTCTGAGGAGGATACAAAGGCAGCTTGCCCGTCCCATTGCTGTTGGGCGCATTGCTGGCCGCACCTGGAACGCCTGCCGCCACGGGCTGGCCTCCGGTGCTCTGCGAACTGCGCTGCATCGAGAGCGTCGCCGTCTGGTTGGGGTTATAGATCTCGTCTGTCTCGCTGGTCGTCGCCGTGTCAAAGTCCATGTGAACCGCGGCATGCACATTGCCGAGCCCGGCCACCGGCTGCAGCGTGCCGATCACCTGCTGCGTCAATGCCTGCTCCTGCGCCAGTTCCAGGGCATTCTGTCCGTGCGCGCCAAACTGGTCTTCTCCATTGGCCGACACCAGCACTACGTTGGCCGGCGTCAATCCATCGACGGCCGCCGCCACCAGATTGCGAATCGACTGCGCTTCTTCTTCGGAAAGAGTCCGGTGCTTCAATCGAAGCACCACCGATGCTTTGGCCGCGCGCTGCTCTGAGGTGAAGAGCGAATCATGCGGCATCACCAGGTTCACCCGCGAAGAGCGCACATCCTCAAGTGTGTCGATGGTCTGCTCCAGCTCTCCCTCGAGCGCACGCTGATAGTTGACCTGCTCGTCGAAATCGGAACCGACCCAGTTTGGCTTGTCAAAGAGCGCAAAGCCCATGCGGCCGCTGCTGGGGCCACCGCCAGCCGTCACCGTCAAACGCGCCTTGTCGAGATCCGGCGCGGGCACTTCGAGCGCGGTGCCATCGGGTGAGACTTCAAACGGAATGCCCGCCGTGGTCAGCTGCCCGGCCATCGTCCGGGCGTCATCGGGATTCAACCCCGCATACAGCGTGCGCCAGTCGGTGCGGGTTCCGTACCAGAACAGTCCGGCCAGCAGCGCCACGCCCAGAGCAGCGAGCCCGCCCCAGCGCATCCGCTGCGCCGGCGTCAACTGCCGCACCCACGCCGTGAAGCCGGCCGCCGCGCCCCGCAATTGCCCCTCGAGGGACTTCGCCAATGGTTTTGTCTCCGCCATGCTTTCCGATCCTGCCCCGATACCGCCCTGGTCCCGCCCTGGCTCTGGCCTACTCCTGGCCTGGCCTCGTTCTGGTCCTGTTCATCCCTGCCCGATCCCCGCTTCCGGGTGAACCGCTCCGGCGGCCCAATCCAGCCCTGCTCGTCCTATCCGCCGGAAGAGTTTGCCCGTGCACTGCGCCTGAAACTTTGCGTCTAGAACTGCAGGTTCATCACCTGCTGGTAGGCAGACACCGCCTTGTTGTGGACCGCGAGCGCAAATTCAAAAGCCGTGTCGGCCTTCTGGGTCGCGATCATGGCCTGGGAGACATCGACGCCGGTGCCCATCAGCAATCCCTGTGTCGCGGTCGAGGCCCGCGCTTCGAGCGTATTCATGCTCGTGAGAGCACCTTTCAAAAAGCCCGCAAAGGGCGTCGGCGCGGAACCGCCTCCGAGTCCGGAGAGGCTGCCGAGCATATCTGCATTCTGGCCCGTCACGGCCTGGGCAATCGCGGCAATGGACTGCATGATCTTTCCTCCTTTGCCCGACCGATGCGATCTGGCAAGGCGAGGCGCTTTGGCCTCGGCTGAGAGCCGCGGGCAAGAGGCACGCGGCCGGCTACTGTCTGCACGCCGGTCTTATCTCCGGCGCGGCACGGGCCCGCGCTTCAGGCCTTCAATATATCCAGCGCGGAATTGATCATGTTCTTGGTCGCCTGCACGGCCGAGCTGTTCAGCCCGTAGCTGCGCGTGGCGCTCATCAGATCCACCATTTCGGTGACCGGATTGATCTCCGGATAGCTCACATACCCTTGCTTGTCCGCATCCGGATGGCTCGGATCATAGCGCTTGAGGATCGCGTTCTTGTCCGTCAAAACGGCCGAGACGCGCACCCCGCCCACCTGCGGCTCGGCCATGCCTCCGGCCATGGCCTGCAGGGACACCGGCGCCTCGGCGCCGCCCGCAAACTGGCCGGCAAACTGACTGGCAAAGGCTCCCGGCTCCGGCGCCTGGGAAGCGAAGACCACTTCTTTGCGCAAATAAGGGCCGCCGCTTGCGGTCCGCGTCGTGTTGGCGTTGGCCATGTTGGCCGCCACCACCTCGGCGCGAATGCGCTCGGCCTCGAGCGCCGAACCACTGACATCCAGCAATCCCAACAGATTCATCTGCATCTCCTCCCTTGATCCATGTCTTTTGATCCATGTCTTTCGCGCCCGGGGCGCAGTAGAGCGCTCTGCGCCCTACTTATCCACGTGGATGGCATCGAGCACGCGCGTATACTCGCGCCGCAGCAGTTCCATGCCGATGTTGAACTGCAACTGCGCCTTGGCCATGTTCATGCCCTCGCGATCAACGGATACATCGTTGCCATCCGGGCGCTCCAGCAATCCTCCAACGCGATGCAGTGCCACCGCATCGCTTGCGGGCGGCAAAGGCTCCGCATACGAAGCCGCATCCATGGCGGCAAAAGCTCCCTGGCTTCCATCGCCGTTCAACCCATGCGTGGCCGCAATCGTCCGCTCCCGATCGATGCGGCGCTCCTCCAGGCTCTCGACCGACTGCTGCATGGCCGCGGCGAAATTGAAGCCGACCGTGCGGTAACCCGGCGTATCGACATTCGCCATATTTTGCGCTGTTACTTTCAGCTCCAGCGCCGATAAGTCCAGGTAGTGGGCCAGTTCATCCGCCAATGGAGTCGTAATCTGCATCGCCTCTTCTCCTTATGCTCCCAAGTCTTCTTCCCCGGCCGGCACGCCTTCACAGATGCATGCACCCACCCGCAATCGCTGGCGACCGATGAGAAAACTCTCAGAATGCCTCTCCAAACTCGATTTCCGTCACGCCGATCTCCGGGTTCTCTCCGGCCAGAATCGCGGCCCGCTCCAACACATGCTGCAGCTCACGCACATTGCCCGGCCAGTTGTGCTGCCGCAGCCGCTCCATGGCTTCCGCGGTCAGACTTCGCACCGGAGCCTGCTCGGCCATGCGCGCCAGCAGCCGCTCGACCAGCAGCGGAAGATCTTCCTGGTGCTCGTTGAGACCGGGTGTGCGAATCAGGAAGACCGCAAGCCGGTAGTAGAGGTCGGCGCGAAAGCTTCCGGCCTTGACCATCTCCGCCAGCGAGCGATGCGTCGCCGCCACGATGCGTACATCCACCCGGATCGGGTCGTTGTCGCCAATGCGCTGCACCTCGCCGGTCTCAAGAAAGCGCAGCAGCTTGGCCTGGAGAGCCAGCGGCATCTCACCGATCTCATCCAGAAACAGCGTGCCCCCATCGGCAGCCTCGATGCGGCCGATACGGCCCTGCACGGCTCCCGTAAAGGCACCCCGGGTGTGGCCAAAGAGCTCGGCCTCAAGGAGCGTTTCAGGAATTGCTGCACAATTGAGCGCCACCAGGCGGCGATTGGCTCTCGAACTCAGGCGGTGAATGGCCCGCGCCACCAGCTCTTTGCCTGAGCCGGTGGGCCCCTGCACCAGAACTGTCGCCCGCCGCGGGGCCACCAGCCGGATGCGCCGGCTGACCTCAAGCATGACCGCGGCCTCACCGAGAAATTCGGGCAGACGCACGATCGCCGGATTGGCTTCCATCGCCGGGCGAGCCGTTTCCACGGGCACCGCACCGCCCCGCGCGAAGGCCTCCTCACGCACCACCACACGATCCCGTGCCGGGGTCATCTCCGGCATGCCATTCCACGCGGCGCCATCACCGATGGGCTCGTGGTCCATGTCCTGGCCGCGCCGCAGCGCCAGCAGAACTTCATTGCGCCGGGGACTGCGCGCCTGCGTTCTCTCCTGTCCCCTCTCCAGACCCGGATCATCGACCGCGATCAGGTCGGTCTGCGGATACCGCTTCTCAAATTCATTGAGAAACTCCTGAATCTCCAGATCCGGCAGCCAGGTGTCCACAATCATGGCCTCGACCGGACGCGCCTCCAGGTACGCCAGCGCCTCCGCACCGCCCTGTGCCTCCTGCACCTCCCAGCGCAAGCCGGTCAGCGCCTCGCGCACCCGCGTCCGAAAGGAGAGATCGGCGCTGGCCAGAACGGCCGTCCGTGGCTTGACTGTTGTGACGGGCGGATGAGTCTCCTGTGCGGGACGCGCTCCCTGCCAACCCGCCAGCATTCCCGCATTACGATTGCCTGTGCTCACTGCCGCGCTGCCTGCTGCCATCTCTGCTCCCTTATTTGCTTGAAAACTATTTGGTTGAAAACTGTCGTTTGCCCGCCGTGCTTCCTGGACGGGGACCGCTCGCTGCGCGCTGCCGGCACAGAAAGCACCTCATGCATCGGTCCAGACCGGCTCGCGCCGGGCCGTATGGCGCGCCACCGGCATACCCACGGCATACCCCAATCCGCGGACTGTCTGGATCAAGGGAGACGGTCCTTCGTCGCCCAGCTTGCGCCGCAGATAATTCACATACACGTCCACGATGTTGGTTCCGTTTTCCGCACTCTCGTGCCAGACCTCTTCGAGCAGCCGCGCCCGGGAGACGGGCTGGCCCCGGTGCAGCATCAGGCATTCGAGCAGCGCATACTCAGTGCGGGTGAGCGCGATCTCGCGCCCCCCTCGCTGCACGGTATGCTCCACGCGGTTGACTTCCAGGTCCCCATGCCGCAGCACCAGGTGGGCCGTCCCGCTCCTCCGGCGCAAGAGCGCCCGGCAGCGGGCCTTCAACTCAGCCAGGGAAAAGGGTTTCAAGAGGCAATCGTCCGCACCCAGGTCCAGGCAGCGCACCCGCGAAGCCACCTCGCTGCGCCCGGTCAGCACCAGCACCGGAACCTCGGCATGCCGCGCCCGCAAGGATGACAGGACTTCGGTCCCGTCCCGCCGGGGCAGGTTCAAGTCCAGCACCACCAGGTCGGGCAGCATCGTCTCCAGCAGCTCCAGCGCCACTTCGCCATCGCCCGCCGGGGTCACGGTATATCCTTCCTCGGCCAGGCCGCGCTCGAGAAACCGCGTCAGCGCTCTGTCGTCATCCACCAGCAGTACCTGCAATTCCGCTCTCCTGTCTTCGTCCGACAGGCTTACGTTCGCTCACTCTTCTCCTGCACTCAAGCATTTCCCGCTTGCAATTTCGTCTCTTACACCAGTTTGAAACTGCACCAGCAGCAGCTTCCCAAAATGGAAACGAAGCCTCTGCCGCCCCGCAGTGGCTTTTCAGGTACGGCTCAAAGCCTCCTTAAAAGATTTCGCTTCCTGTTCGGTTTTTGTTCGCTATACTGCTGCCATGGCCGTGACCAAGCGTCAAAAAGAGGTTCTCGACTTCATCACCGGTTTTGTGCAGCGCAATGGCTATTCGCCCTCGTTTGAGGAGATTGCCCGCGGACTCAACCTGAAGTCGCTCGCCACCGTCCACAAGCACATCACGAACCTGCAAAACAAAGGCCTGCTGGCGCGGGCGCATAATCGCAGCCGCTCGCTTGACGTGCTGCCGCCCCGCAGCCGTGGCCGCTCGGTGGACCGGCTGCCGCTCATGGGCCGTATTGCAGCCGGCCGCCCTGTCGAGGCTGCCGAGAACGCAGAAAGCATCTCGCTCGGAGACATCATCGGGAATCGCGAGGTCTTCGCACTGCAGGTACACGGAGAATCCATGCGCGATGAGCACATTGTGGACGGGGATTATGTCCTGGTGGAGAGAACCAACACCGCCCGGCAGGGCGAGATCATCGTCGCGCTGGTACGCGGCGCGGAAACCACGCTGAAGCGGTTTTATCTCGAAGGCTCGATGGTGCGCCTGCAGCCCTCCAACGCCGAAATGAACCCCATCATCGTCCCGGCAGCGCAGGTTGCCATTCAAGGCCGCGTTCTCGGCATGCTGCGTAAATACTGATCTCGATTTCAGGCACAAGAAAGGCCCGGGAGCCATCGCTCTCCGGGCCTTTCCTGTATTTACTTTGAAATTTGTTCCGGCTTATGCCAGCACTTTGGTGAGGCTGCGATCAATCACGTCCTTGGGCACGTAACCCACAATCTGATCGGCGACCTTGCCGCCCTTGAAGATCAGCAGCGCGGGAATGCCGCGAATGCCATACCGCATCGGAGTGGATGCGTTGCGGTCCACATCCATCTTCGCGACTTTCAGCTTGCCGGCGTACTGTGCCGCGACTTCATCCACGGTCGGTGCCAGGGCCTTGCAGGGACCGCACCATCCGGCCCAGAAATCCACCAGAACGGGCTGTTCGGACTGCAATACCTCCTGCTCAAAGGTTGCGTCGTTGACTTCAATCACTCCAGCTCCCGCCATGTCTCTCCTTCTTCCTGTCACGCAGGGGGAAAATCATTTTCTCCCTGCAGTCTAAATCAATAGATGATTCCTGCAGCAAAAGGTCGCAACCCCGAGGCCGCGACCGCTGCGATCAGAACCTGCCGGGAAAAGACAAAGCGCCCGGACTCCACGAAGTGAAGTCACGGGCGCTAGAGCAGCCCTCCCCCAGAACTGCCCACGAACCAAACATAGTGAGCTCGGGAGTGTGAGTAAAGCAATCATTGGTCATGAAACGTTTGATTACCAGAGTGGTATCTCGTAACTGGACGCCTCGCATCCCTCTGAATCCAATCCCGTTATCTCGACCTCCGTGGATTCCGGCACGTGCGTGCGCACCATGCTGCGTACCTCTTCGGCGGCATTTTTGCGGCATAGCAGCAGCACAGAAGGCCCCGCGCCGCTCAGCGCCACGCCTATCACCGATGGGTCTTCCGCAAGTGGCATCAGCAAAGGCAAAAGTGGGCACACTTTGGCGCGGTAAGGCTGATGCAGGCGGTCGCGCATCCCCGCGCGCACCAGCATCTCATTCCCTTGAGCAAAACCCGCTGTCAGCAGCGCCACACATTGCAGATTGCTCACCGCATCGGCCCGCGTGTACTCGAACGGAAGCACTCCACGGGAGGCGCTCGTCGCCAGCGGTTCCGGCGGAATGGCCATCACCGCGCACCACTCCGCGGAGGGTGCGATGCGCGAGGCCAAAAACTTCCCTTCCGTCTCGCCGCTCGCGGTGAAGCCGCCCAGCACGCAGGAAGCTGCGTTGTCCGGATGCCCTTCGAGCTTCGCAGCCTCTTCAAAGATGCGCGTCCTGTTCCAGTCCATCGCTCCAAAGTGGGCCGCCAGCGCCACCCCGGCCACGCGCGCTGCCGCGGAAGAACCGCAGCCCATGCCCAGCGGAATGCCGTTCTTCATCCGCATTCGCAGCGGTCGTGGCACACGGCCTTCCCGCTCCATCAGCGTGCGATAAGTAGCAAAAATGAGGTTGCCTTCCACCTCGCCGCACAAATCCGCATTGCGGCCGGTGGCTTCAATGCCGTCCTGCGAAGCAGCTTCCGCTTCGATCTCCAGATACATCGCCAGCGCAAGTGCGAGTGTGTCAAAGCCCGGCCCCAGATTGGCCGAGGTTGCGGGAACCCGCAGCTTCAGCGGCCCGGTCACAGCGGTCGCGCTCATGCCGTGCCTCCGTCGCGCGCATGCAGCAGCCGCAGCACGGCATCCACATCGGCCTCGCAGGCCACAGCATCCCGGCGCGAGTCTCGAATGGCCTGCGCAAGGGCAGTCTGCTCTGGCCCGGCTACTTCGTCAGCGCGCAGCAGTTCGCCGCGATGATAGGCAATCGTGTAATCGGCATCCTTGAGCGTGTGACCGGTCAGCAGCAGCACGACGCGTTCGCCCCGCTGCACGTGGCCTGCGATCAGCATCTTTTCCAGGCCTGCCAGCGTCACGGCCGAAGCCGGTTCGCAGCCGATGCCCTCCGCGCCCAGCCGTGCCTTGGCCAGCGCGATCTCGGCTTCTGAAACCTGCTCCACCGTACCGCCCGTTGCGCGCAGCACCGCTACCGCCTTTTTCCATGAGGCGGGGTTCCCGATCCGAATCGCCGTGGCGCGCGTCTGCGCCTCCACCGGCTCCAGCTTTTCTCCTGAGAACTCATGCATCGTGCGCACCAGCGGATTCGCACCCTCGGCCTGAATCACGGACAGCTTTGGCACGCCCGGCAACAGACCGAGCGCATGCATCTCGGCAAAGCCCTTGCCCAGCGCCGAGATATTCGCCAGGTTGCCGCCCGGCACGATCACATGTTCAGGAACCTGCCAGTCCAATGCTTCGGCGATTTCCATCGCTGGCGTCTTCTGGCCTTCCACCCGGTAAGGATTGACCGAATTCAGCAGATACACCGGAGCCCGCCGCACCACCTCACGCAATACCGCAACACAGCCGTCAAAATCCGTCTTCAATTGCAGCGTCAGCGCGCCGTAGTCCATGGACTGCGCCAGCTTGCCCCAGGCAATCTTGCCCTCGGGCACCAGCACCAGGCTGCGCATGCCCGCGCGCGCTGCGTAAGCCGCCATCGCCGCCGAAGTGTTGCCGGTGGAGGCGCAGGCCACCCAGCGAAAGCCACGCGCCCTGGCCACGCTCAGAGCCGCCGTCATGCCCGCATCTTTAAAAGACGCGGTCGGATTCATGCCCTGATGCTTGGCATAGAGTTCCGGCAGCGCAAGCCGTTCGGCATTCTGCGTCAAATGGTAGAGGGGCGTATTGCCCTCACGCAGCGTGACAATCTCGTGCTCCTGCACAATCGGCAGCAGCTCGCGAAAGCGCCAGACCCCGCTCTGGTCGGCCGCGGCGAGCGAGCTGCGCCGTTCCTTCCAAAGCCAGCGCAGCGCTCCAGGATTCGGCGGCGCTGCTCCAGCCCACCCCGGATACTCCACGGCAAACAGCTCGCCGCAGGCCTCGCAACGAAAATCGCCTGCAATCTTCTCCGGCGGCGTTACCTGCCCGCATCCTGTGCAGCGCAGTTGGTGGGCTGCACGCATCCATTCGGCTTCTGTTGTAAGCTCTCGGGTCATCTCATCCATTCGGTTGTATGGGTTGAATCTTCAGGCTAACATCTATATCCTCTATCTCCGCACGGCAAAACCGCTCTGAACCTCGAAGGAATAGCGTATAAATTCGTATAGCTATGGCCGCCGTTCTCTCACCACGCGAAGCCGCCCTGCGTTTGGGAATCTCCTATCCCACGATGAAGCAGTGGATCTACCAGGGCAAGATCAAAGCCGTGAAGACGCCCGGTGGCCACTACCGCATTCCGGAATCGGAACTCGATTCTCTGCTGCACAAGGCCAAGCGCCCCGAAACCCCAAAGCGCGAGATGATGCGTACCCTGAGCGGACGCAATCAACTCGTAGGCCGCATTGTCGAACTCAAAATCGATGGCCTGCTCGCGCAGGTCAAGCTCTCCATCGGCGGCCAGATCATCAACTCCATCATCACTGCCGATGCCGCGCGCGAAATGCAGCTCAAGGTGGGAGAAACCGTTGCCGCGCTCATCAAATCCACTGAGGTCATGGTGCTCCGTGTCTGAGAAATGGCGTTGCCTTCTGCTGACTGTTCTTGTTTGCGCAACCGTGCTCGCGCTGCAGGGTGCCGCGCTAGCGCAACCGCCGCGCACGCTGCGTCTGGCTGCGGCTGCGGATCTGGAACCGGTGCTGCCCCCGCTTCTGCAGGAGTTTCAGAAACAGACCGGCATCGAGATCCAGACCTCCTACAAATCCTCTGCCGTGCTCGCCACGCAGATTCTCAACGGCGCACCCTTTGATCTATTTCTCGCCGCGGATATGGCTTTTCCGCAACGCGTCATTGACGGTGGCCGCGGACTCACGGCCCATCCCACGCCCTACGCGCGAGGCACGCTCGTGCTTTGGACGCGCAACGACTCCGGGCTGGCCACGCTTTCGCTGGCCGCTCTCAAGTCCTCCGCCGTTCACACCGTGGCCATTGCGAATCCGCGCCACGCGCCCTACGGACGAGCGGCACAGCAGACGCTCGACCACACCGGTCTGCTGGCTGCGATGAAAGGCAAACTGGTTGTCGCGGAGAACATCGCGCAGGCTGCGCAATACGCAGCCTCAGGCAATGCGCAGGTTGGCTTCATCTCGCTCACTTCAGCTCTGACGCCGCGCCTGCGTGCCGCCGGCCACTTTGTGCGCGTCCCGCAACAGGACTACACGCCTCTCATTCAAGGCGCGGTCGCCATCAAAGGAGCAGCCCACGCACGGGCCGCGCAGCAGTTCCTGCACTTCCTCGCCGAACCCTCCACGCGCGCCCAACTGGCCCGCGCCGGGCTGGACCCGCCGCAAGCATGACCGCTGCCCCGTCCACTCCGTGGCTCGATCTGCCCGCGCTCTGGGTCACCCTGCGTCTGGCCGCTGTCACGACAGCTATTTTGCTCGTGCTCGGCACAGCCATCGCATTCTGGATCGTCTCGACGTCTTCGCGTCTGCGCCCGCTGGTCGAGGCGCTGTGCGCCTTGCCGCTGCTGCTGCCGCCAACTGTGCTCGGCTTTTATCTGCTCGTGCTGCTCGGCCCACGCACCGCCTTCGGGCGAATGCTTGCCCATCTGGCGGGGCATCCGCTGGCATTCACCTTTTCGGGGCTCGTCATCGGCTCGGTTCTCTATAGCCTGCCTTTTGCCGTGCAGCCGCTGGTGGCCGGTTTTCAGGCGGTTGATCCCGCGCTCACGGAGCAAGCCACGCTGCTGGGCGCCAGCCGCCTGCGCATTCTGCGTGAGCTGCTGCTGCCGCTGTCGCGACGTTCTGTACTCACGGCGGCGACGCTTGTCTTCGCGCACACTGTTGGCGAGTTTGGCGTGGTGCTCATGATCGGCGGCGACATTCCCGGCGCGACGCGCACGCTCTCCATTGCCATCTACGATCAGGTGCAGGACTTCGCCTACACGCAAGCCAACCACACCTCAGTCGTGCTGCTGGCCATGGCCACGCTGGCGCTGCTCGCCGTCTACTGGCGCGGTTCGCGGCCGAGGCCCTCCTATGCCTGAGCCGCTGCTCACGGCCCGCCTGAGCCGCCGCTTCCCTCATTTCCGGTTGCAGGTGGCTCTCGAACTCACTGCGCCATTGACGGTTCTCTTTGGACCCTCCGCTGCGGGCAAGAGCACCGTGCTGCGCCTCATCGCAGGGCTTGATCATGCGGGCGAGGGACGCATCACGCTCGAAGGACGCACACTGCTCGACACGCAGCAACGCCTCCATGTCCCGGCGGGGCAACGCGGCATCGGCTATCTGCCGCAGCGGGCCGCACTCTTTCCGCATCGCACGGTGGCACAGAATATCGCCTTTGGCATCCGGCGTCTCAACCGCGCCGAACGCGAGCAGCGCATCGACGAAATGCTGGCGCTCGTTGACGCCCAGGCTCTGCGCGACCGCAAGCCCCCGCAGCTTTCCGGCGGAGAGAGCCAGCGCATCGCCATCGCCCGCGCGCTGGCGCCGCGTCCGCGCCTGCTGCTGCTCGATGAGCCGCTGGCCGCGCTCGACGCCGCCGCCAAGCCGCCCATCGTGGCCTGCCTGCAGCGCAGCGGCATTCCCCTGCTCTATGTGTCGCATGATCTCGCGGAAATCTGGAACCTGCCCGCGCACGCGCTCCTGCTCGAAGCCGGACAGATCACAGCCCGTGGCCCCTTGCGCGATGTGCTGGCGCCTCATCGCGCACAGTTGCTCACGCAGTTGCAGTCCTGAGTGAAGCACAAACGAAAAGCCCCGCAAAGCTTCGCGGGGCTTTTCATTCTGTGCGTACAACGGCTACTGGTTTGGCCGGGGATGATTGCCCCAGACCTTCTCCAAAAACTCATACCGGTCCTGGTGCTGCGCCGGTTCGGCATGGGCATCGGGCTCAAGATGCATCACCTGCCAGTTATCCGCGGCGTCATACTTCGGCCACTGCGGCAGGCCTGAGCCGTTGGGGTCGCCCGTCTTGGCAAAATCCGTCCAGTAGTTCTGCATCTGGTTGGAGAGTGCGTAGTCCTCGGGACGCCAGTGCGCTCCACGACGTGAATCCAGGTTGCCAAAGACATACTCAATGTCATCGGAATGAAATGCGCCCAGCGAGGCCGGATGCACCATATCGCCCGGCGAGCCCAGCGCGAAGTAATAGCGATAGACCGGCGCATCGCCCGTTTTCACCTGTCCTTCAATCCAAGCCCATGTGCTGTAAGCGATGAAGTTGTCACCCGCAAAATCCAGCCGGGCACGCGCCGCTTCCTGGTCGTTGCTGGCGGCATACGCCTTCAGGAAGGCGTCCGCATTCGTCCCGAATGCCTTGTGCGCAAATGCCTCGAAGGAGTCGAGCGTCGTCGGGGGATGCCCGAGCATGCTGAAGCTGCCCTCGTCGCGGTTCCAGCCCGCCAGCAGAGGAACATGCGCCTGCTTGCCCTCGGCAAAAATCGCGGGCACAGTCTGGGGCAGATACCAGCCATCGATGTCCGGCATGAAGCCGACGCGGCCATACGCGGGATTCACCTCTGCCTTCAGCAGAGCATCGGCGCCCACTTTGCGCAGCTTGGCAATGTCGTCGGTACCGAATGCCTTCTCCATAAAGGCATCGTCCTTCTTCTCGGCAGAGGCAAGCGAGGGGTAGGTCAGATTGCCAAACGCGCCGCCGCTCTCGCCAGCCGCACGCGCAAACATGCCCTGCGACGATGGAGCCGCCATCTGCGTGCTCACGGACATCGATCCAGCCGACTCGCCGAAGATCGTCACGTTGTTCGGGTCACCGCCAAATTTCGCAATGTTGTCATGCACCCAGTGCAATGCGAGGCTCTGATCCATCAGGCCATAGTTGCCGGCTGCGTGGTGCGCAGATTCCTTGGCCAGACCGGACCCGGCAAAGAAGCCGAAGATGCCCAGGCGGTAGTTCATCGAGACGAGAATCACGCCTTTGTGCGCGAGATTGGTCCCATCCTGCCGCGGCTCCGAGGTGCCGCCCGTGATGAATCCGCCGCCATAAATCCACACCATCACCGGCAGTTTGTCGTGCTTCTTCGCGGGCGGAGCCCACACGTTCAGCGACAGGCAGTCTTCACTGTTGCCGGGATCGCGAAAAACCATATCGGCATACAGCGCCGGCTGCGTGCAGTGCGGGCCAAAGGCTGTAGCATCGCGCACGCCATGCCAGTGCTTCGCGGGCAGCGGGGCGTGCCAGCGCAGCTTGCCCACCGGCGGCTGTGCATAGGGAATGCCAAGAAACTTGCGCACCATGTGGTCGCTGCTCCACTCGCCGCGCACCTTGCCGCTCTCTGTCTTCACCACCAGTTGATTGGAAGCATGCGCCAAAGGAGCGCCCACCCACGCCATTGCCGCCATCACTCCACAGCCCACTGCTATCCGCACTTTGCTGCTCAGCACTGCACTCCTCCGACCTCAGAATTTTTCCGGCGCCAGCAGATCGTTGATCGTCTCGCGCCGGCGAATCAACCGCGCGCGCTTGCCGCTCACCAGCACTTCAGCAGGACGCACGCGCGAGTTGTAATTGGAACTCAGTGACATACCATAGGCTCCTGCATCCAGAATTGCCAAGAGCTCGCCCTCGCGTACCGCTGCCATCGCCCGGTCGCGCGCAAAAAAGTCGCCGGTTTCGCATACCGGACCTACGATATCGGCCACTATCGGTTTGGCATTGCGCCGAGGAATCACCGGCACTATCTCGTGATGCGCCTGGTAGAGCGCCGGGCGAATCAGGTCATTCATCGCAGCATCCACAATCACGAAATGCTTCGCGCCATTCTGCTTGCGATACAGCACGCGCGTCACCAGCGCACCGGCCTGCGCGACCAGGAAGCGTCCCGGCTCCAAGAGCAGCGTAATCTCCGGCGCCTTCGCCACGGCCTGCAGCAGTGCCGCTGCATATTGCTGCACGCGCTCCGCCGGATCAAAGCTCGCATCCTCAAGCCCGGCCTGATATTCAATGCCGAGGCCGCCGCCCGCATCCAGAAAGCGGATGCCATGCCCATCCTTGCGCAGTTGGCCGATCAGTGCCGCCACGCGCTCGGCCGCCGCGCCAAAGGGTTCGGCCATGCGAATCTGCGAGCCGATATGCACGCTGACGCCGCGCGCCTCAAGATATTTGTGCTTCGCCACGGCGCGGTATACCTTGCGCGCCCGCGCCATCTCAATGCCAAACTTGTGCTCCCGCAAGCCCGTGGAGATGTACGGATGCGTCTCGGCAAACACGTCGGGATTCACACGCAGTGACACTGCGGCCCACTTGCGCAATTTAGACGCGCGTTCGGCAAGCAGTTCCAACTCGCCTTCACTCTCCACATGAAACAAAAGAATGCCGGAACGCAGCGCCAGATCCATCTCAGGAGCAGTCTTGCCGACGCCGGAGAAGACCACCCGCTCCGCTGCTTTTTTGTTGACGGCCAGCACGCGCTCCAACTCGCCGCCAGAAACAATGTCAAAGCCCGCGCCGCGCTTTTCGAGCAATTGCAGAATGGCCAGCGCGGAGTTGGCCTTGACCGCGAAGCAGATCAGGTGCGAAACCGGCGCGAAGGCGCGCGCAAACATATCAAAGCGCTGCGCGATGTGATCGGCCGAGTACACATAGAGCGGCGTGCCATGACGCTTGGCCAACGCTTCAAGAGATACACCTTCCACGTGCAACGCGGCACGTCGATCCGGGTAGGAAAAGGGGCGAACCTGAGACAGGGCAGACCTCGCAGAGAAAAGCAAAATGTTCTCTCAGCATAGCGCGTGCCTGTTTTTCATGAAGCAGAACCGGGCCATGCGCGAAGGTAATTCATTCAGACGATCAGCGCAGCTTCGCGTTGCATCCGCCTGCTACCGCACGCTATCGAAAAACTGGCGCAGCATAAGACCCACCGTCTCCGGCTGCTCCCACGGCGTATAGTGGCCCGCGTCGGGAATCTCGTGATACTCCACCTTCGCGCCACCAGAGCGAATTGCATCCGCCAGCAGCCGCATGTCCGCCGGGGTGCTGCCGCCATCTTCGCCCGCGGCCACCACACAGCACGGAACCTTGATTCTCTTCGCCGTCTCCACGGAGTCAGGACGCGAGGCGAGCCCCTGCTGCACGGCGATGATCGCCTCGGGGCGCATGGCCTGCATCATTTCGCGAGCCTCGGCGGTTTTCTGCGGCAAGCGGCTCTGGGTAGACGGGCCAATCAACGAGGCCAACATTGCCTCAATGAACTCGCTGCTGCCGCGCTGCCGAATCGTTTCAATGTTGGCTTGCCGCATGGCGCGGTTCTGTTCCGTATCCGCCTGCGGCTTGCTGCTGCAAAAGGCCAGCGCATGTATGCGTTGCGGACACCGCCGCCAAAGCTCATACATCGTATAGCCGCCGATGGAGCAGCCGGCAAATATCGCCCGCTCGATGCGCAACTCATCGAGCAATCGCTCTATGTCCGCGCCCAGCTTCTCCATCGTGATGGGGCCGTCACCTGCCTCCGACTGCCCATGCCCGCGCAGATCAGGCATGACCATGCGATAGCGTGCGGCCAGCATGGTGGCCATCGGCAACCAGAAGCCATGATGCAGTGGCGTCGGATGCAGCAATACCAGCGGCGCACCCGTGCCCTGCTCGGTATAGAACAACTGCGCGTCGCCAGACCGGTAATGCAAGCTACTGCCCTCCCACCGAATTTCCTGCGTTCGTTCCCTGGGGTGGATACGGTGTCACCGGCGGAAGCGCCAGCGGCTCCTCCGGCATTACGATCCAGAAGATGATGTACGCAATCAATCCCATGCCGCCGCCGAAAACGGTCAACAGCACGGTGATCACGCGCACCCAGGCCACGTCCCACACGTAGGCATTTGCCAATCCCTGGCACACGCCGGCCACCATGCGGCCGGCACGAGGACGAATCAGCCGCGACGCCGGACCATACACCGGCGGTGGCGTCATATAGACCGCCGTTCCGCAAGCCGGGCAAAATTTTGCCTCGGCGCCGAGTTCTTTTCCGCAATTCCGGCAATAGATCGTCATACTGGAGCCCTCTTTCCGCCTCCTCAGACCGTCACCGACCCTACTCCCATTGGAGCACACGCCAGCCGGGCAGCCCGTCAAAGCCTCTGGCCATTTCGCCAGATAAACAGGAATACGCTTGTCTCGCAACCTTAGTTCCTTGAGATGCCCAACAGCTATTCGCGGTAGGGCGACCTTAGATAATCCCGTGCCTTGTTGGCCTCCACGCTGTCATGCCCAATGGCGATCACCTGCTCATACTCATGCACCGCCAGCGCGTGCTTCCCTGCCAGATCATAGGTCATGCCTGCCGCCAGCAAACACCGCTGTCTCAGTTCCGGGCTGGTGGCCGCATCGCGAGCCGCAGCCTGGTAGGCTGCCTCCGCCTCGGGGTAGTGCTTCTGCCCGCGCAATGCCTCGCCTAATCCGAAATAGGCCAGTTCGAGATGCGCATGGTGAAAGTAGTCCGGCTTCTTCGCGTCGGCAATGGTCCGCTCATAGGCATAGACCGCCGTCATCCCCAAGCCCCTGTCCTTCTCAAGATTCGCAATCTCAAGGCTGAAGAGATAGTTATGCGGATACTCACGCGACATCTGCTGCGCAATCTCAATCGCAAGATCGTACTTCGCTTCCCGCCGCAAGAAGAGCATGATCGCCGTATTTGCATCGACACGCGTGATCACGCCGTGCACGGCATCATCCTGCAGCATGGCCATGCCGGTGGTCTTTGAACCATGAATACCGATAAAGCCGATCAGCAGTTTGAACGCCCACGGCAACGCGCCGACCACGTATTCATACACGCCCACCACCAGCTTCGCGTCTACATAGTCCGGATCGATTTCAAGTGCGCGGTGGCAGTCGGACCGAGCCTGTGACGCCAGACGGAAGGCTTGCCCGAAACCTCTCTCGGCCATTGCAATGTAAGTGGCTTCGAGCGACTTGGCCCAGCCCCTTGCAAAGAGCGCGTCCACATCATTCGGAGCGATCCTGAGCCGCGCATCCGCTTCATTCACGGCCTCATCAGCAAGCGACTTGATGCGTGCCGCGGCCTTCGGGTCTTCCTGCACCAGATGATTGCCTGTCAGAAAGCCGTTCGTCGCGTAGAAGGTGGTGTCCAGCAGATCGAGCCGGTTCAGCTCTTCAAAGACTTCATTGTTGAGCAGGTAATCGGTGGCGAGCGCATCCTTCGGATGATCCGCCTGAACGCGTTGAAAAATTACACGTGCGCAGTCATATTCCATGCTATAAAAGCATTGAAAACCGGCAACTACTTGCGGTGAGCGGTTCAAAGCCGCAGTATGCACAGTCTCTGCGTGCATCTGCACAGCGCAGAAAGCGACGAACATCAGCCCCAGGCGATAGAGCAATCTTCTACGTTGCACAAACATAGTTTGCCAGCAGTAGATTAACGTGCCCACTTTTTCTGCGATCAAGGTCCCCCTTTTTCGCGACAAGGCCAGTCTCCTTGCAAGACTTTCCCGCTGTTGCTTCATGCTCTGAGGTTTCTTAGGGCCTAATACCTCCCGGAAGGCTACATGACCCGAACAGAAGTCATCGCGCTCCTGGTTCTGCATGCGCGCAAAAACGGCTTTGAATTTCGCAAGTGGTACCGAAGCAGAATCCAGCTGCCCTGGCTCGGCTTTGAGCAGGCAGTGACGTCTCTGGCGGAAGGTCATCGCTACTATGCGTTGCTGTTTTCGCATGACTTTGCTCAGAGTTTCTGGAAGCAGGGTTCTCAAATCAGTTTTGTAGTCCCCACCGTCGAATACACCCGGCCAGACAAAACCGGCAAACTGATTACGGTTCGCCGCAAGGCTTTCACCCGCCGCACCACCAAGCCGGACGCCTGGCTTTATCATCTGCGGGAGATGGCAGCGAGCGAAGACCCTCTTCGCTACATCCGGCGATTTCTGGTCACACGCGAAGAACTGGAGGCGTGGAACAAACGCCAGGATGGGCCTGACTCGCACAATCTACCAGACTCGGAACCTGATCTTGATGACTCGGCGGAAGAGTCGGCCTGACACATTGCGCCGCTATCAACGTCTGAGAGATGCGTCCTCAGACGAGACGGATTGAGAAGCAGCCGCATTTTCCATTTGGGCCTGATAAGCTGCCGCGCTCTGCTTCAGGCGGGCCACGGCCTGCTGCAGCGTAATGTCGTGCGGTATTGGCTCAAAGTCAGAACGGCTTTCGCGCTCGACCTTGCTCACGTTGCTGAAGAGCAGCACCTTGCCCTGCACATGCACGGCCACAAGATCCGCCTTCCAATGCTTCGGGCTCACCTGTATCCGGTGAATCGTAAAAGTTCCTCCCTGATCCACATAGCCCAACAAGCCGAAGCCAAAGTCAATCTTGTGCTGGATGGTTCCCTGCATCGAAACCAGCCGCTTTAAGGTCTGGTCCACCACAATTTGGCCGCCAAGCCCATACATAATGCGGTCTACATAACTGCTTGGCTTGTATGCAGGATTTGGCTCAAACTTCAGCCGCACCTGACTGCCCGTCGCCGGTCCCTCGTACTGAAACACATAAGCCACCGGCAACAGTGCCATCACGTGGGCCAGCCGGTCTTCATCGCTCTGGTGGCTGCGCAGCACCTTGGCAATCGCGCCTGGATCATGCACATAGCTGATGAGCCGGTTTTCTTCCTTCTGCTCGCTTTCGCCCTGCAGCTCATGACCGTCGCGCGCCAGAATGCGATACACCGGCCCCTGGCTGGTCTCGACCTGCTCGCGGAGAATGTTTTTCTTGCCGGTCACCACGTGGCTGCGGTACTGCCAGTAGCTGTCTTTTTCACGATCGTGCAGTTCGTTGTAGATGACGTCTTTCATCAACTGGCGTGCCGTCTCGGGCGCTGTCGAGGGAGAGGGTGCTGCCGCTCGCGCCGTCATCCCACAGCCGCAAACTATCGACAGTGCCACCAATATCGGGACTATACGCATTTCAATCCTCCCTGTTCACTATCCAGCCCTAATTTGCAGATTTCAGATGCTACGCCGGTCAAATGCACCTGAATATTCATTCATATTCCAGCGGGAATCAAACTGTACACTAGCCTTGTATGCTGGATGAAAATGTCTTTCGCAACTACTCCGAGGCTGCCCTGGAAGCCTTGAAAAAAGCTCTGCTCACTGCCGAAGAAGACGGCGATTTTGAAGTGGAAGAACAGAACGGCGTGCTCAATATTCTGTTTGAGGACTCCGGAGCCCGCTTCGTCATCACCCCCAACACTCCCATTCGCCAAATCTGGATCTCGGCGCTCACCACCAGCTTCAAGCTGGACTGGTCAGAGGAAGCCAAAGCCTTCGTGCTGCCCAAGGATGGAACGCCTCTCAAACCACTCGTGGCCCGGCTCATCAACCAGCAATTAGGCCATGACGCAGTTACGCTTTAACCCTGGTCCTTCAGGTGCCGGGAGTCGATCCCGGGTTGGCTGAGTATCCCGGAGCTGCACGCTCTCCTGCACTTTCGCCATGTCTTCTCCTACAATAGGCGCATGGCTGAGACGCTGCTCTCTCCGCAACCCGCGACGCCGCGCAAGATCGTTCATGTGGACATGGACGCGTTCTACGCCTCGGTGGAGCAACGCGATGCTCCGGAGTTGCGCGGCAAGCCGGTGGTGGTCGCCTGGCGCGGCCGACGCTCAGTAGTGTGCGCGGCCTCCTATGAGGCGCGGCAGTTCGGCGTGCGCTCCGCCATGCCTGCCGTTACCGCCGAACGGCTATGCCCGCAGGCCATCTTTGTGCCACCGGATTTCACCCGCTACAAAGCCGTGTCCCGCGCGGTCCGCGAGATATTTGAGCGCCATACCGATCTCATTGAGCCGCTCTCGCTCGACGAAGCCTACCTCGACGTCACGCACAACAAGACAGGGCTGCCCACGGCCACCAAGGTGGCCATCACCATCCGGAAACAAATTCGAGAAGAGCTATCACTTACAGCATCGGCCGGCGTTGCTCCGAACAAGTTTCTGGCCAAGATTGCCTCGGACTGGCGCAAGCCCGATGGACTTTTTGTCATTCAGCCGCAGGACCTTGCCACTTTTCTGCCGCCGTTGCCGGTGGGCCGCATTCCCGGCGTGGGCAAGGTCACCGAGGAGCGGCTGGTACGGCTCGGCATCCGCACGGCCGGTGACCTGCAGCACTATGACCTGGCCACGCTCGAGTCCAACTTTGGCCGGTATGGACTGCGCCTCTATCACCTTGCGCGCGGCGTGGATCACAGTCCCGTCACCCCGAACCGGCCCACGAAGTCTGTCTCTGCGGAAGACACGTTCGAGACGGACATTCCGCTGTCGGCGACCGAGCCGGTCATCCGGCGGCTGGCAGAGAAGGTCTGGAACGCCTCGCGGCGAGAGGCTCGCGTGGCGCGCACGGTGGTGCTCAAGCTCAAGACGAGCGACTTTCACATTCACACGCGCAGCCTGACGCCCGAAACTCCACCTGCCAGTTGCGAAGAGTTGACCGCGATTGCGCTCGGTTTGCGGGCGCGCGTTGATCTGGGCGCGGACCGCCTCTATCGCCTGATCGGCGTCGGCCTGAGCAACTTTCGCGATGCCGAGCCCGAGTTGGAAGAAGACGCCGGAGACATCTTCGCGGGCCTACGGCTGAATGCCTCTTAAGAACGCCTGTTGCACATGGTTGAAGCTGCGTCCACGCAGCGTAGCGGCCACCACGGTGCGGGCCGCGCGCGGGTCACTCAGCCGCACATAAGCGCAGCCCGCGCTGAGGTCCATCGCCATCTGCGGCACCAGGGACACCCCCATGCCCGCGGCCACCATGCCAAACAGGCTGCGAAACTGCCCGCTCTCAAAGGCGATGCGCGGCGTCACGCGTGCGTGCGAACAGGCCGCAAGGCTCAAGTCTCGGAAGCAGTGGCCGTCGCGCAGCATCACAAACGTCTCGCCGCGCAACTCTTTGAGCGAAAGTGTTTCGGCATGGGCGCGTGGATGATCCTTGGGCAGCACAGCAAACATCGGCTCTGTGAGAAGAGGAATACATTCCAGATCCTTGTGCCGCAGCGGCAGGGCGAGCACCGCCAGATCGATGGAAAGATTCCGCAAGCTCTCCACCAGCACCGGCGTCGTCTCTTCAATAATGCGAAGCCGGGCCTCGGGATAGCGTCTGGCAAACGTAGCTGTGTAGCGCGGCATCAAATAAGGAGCGATTGTGGGAATGACGCCCACGGCAACGCTGCCGCTCACATCCTTGCTCTTGCCGGCGACACTCGAACGGGCCGCTTCCATCTGGTGCAGAATAGAACGCGCATGCGGCAGAAAGGCGCGGCCTGCCTCGGTAATGCGCAGGCTACGTCCCAGCCGGTCAAACAGTTTGACGCCCAGATCTTCTTCCAGCTTGAGCACCTGTTGTGACAATGATGGCTGGGCGACCTGGCATCGTTCCGCCGCGCGGCTGAAGCTGCCGGTCTCCGCAATCGCGCATACGTAGCGCAGTTGATGAAACTCCATAGGAAATGCCTATACCTTGAATGGGAACAATGTATTGGAGCTATCCATCCTCAGGATGCTACAGTCGTTTCGTCGAGGCAAACGGTATTTCACTAGCAACTGTCTGCCGCGTTTTCAGAGAGAATCATCCACAAACAAAGCCCGGCGCGCCAGCCAGCAGAGGCGCGGGCACGAACCGCTTGCAGGAGAGATGAAATGTCGACCGAATCCAAATGCCCGTTCGCGGGCGACGCATATGCGAATACAGAAGCAGGAGCCAAGGGCAATCGTGACTGGTGGCCCAAGCAGTTGAACCTTGACATTCTCCACCAGCACTCTTCCCTGTCCAATCCGCTGGAAGAGAGTTTCGATTACACCTCAGAGTTCCAGAGCCTCGATCTCGATGCCGTAGTCAAAGATCTGCACGCGCTGATGACCACCTCGCAGGACTGGTGGCCGGCGGACTTCGGCCACTATGGCGGCCTCTTCATTCGCATGGCCTGGCACTCGGCCGGCACCTATCGCATTTATGACGGCCGTGGCGGTGCCAGCCGTGGCGCGCAGCGCTTTGCGCCGCTCAATAGCTGGCCTGATAACGTGAATCTGGACAAGGCCCGCCGACTGCTCTGGCCCGTCAAGCAGAAGTATGGCCGCAAAATTTCATGGGCCGATCTGATGATTCTGGCCGGCAATGTCGCGCTTGAGTCGATGGGCTTCAAGACCTTTGGCTTCGGCGGTGGACGCGAGGACATCTGGGAGCCGGAAAAGGACATCAACTGGGGCCCGGAGACGACCTGGCTCGGCGATGAGCGCTACAGCGGCGACCGCGAGCTCGCGAATCCGCTGGGGGCCGTGCAGATGGGCCTGATCTATGTAAACCCGGAAGGCCCGAACGGCAACCCTGACCCGCTCGCCTCGGCTCGCGACATTCGCGAGACCTTTGCCCGCATGGCGATGAACGATGAAGAGACGGTCGCCCTGATCGCCGGTGGACACACCTTTGGCAAGACGCACGGCGCGGCTCCGGCGAGCCACGTAGGCACCGAGCCCGAGGGCGCACCCATTGAAGAGCAGGGCCTAGGCTGGAAGAACAGCTTTGGCACCGGCGTGGGCCAAGACGCCATCACCAGCGGCCTGGAAGTGATCTGGACACCGACCCCCACAAAGTGGGACATGAGCTATCTTGAAACCCTCTACGGCTATGAATGGGAGCTGACCAAGAGCCCGGCCGGAGCGCACCAGTGGAAGCCCAAGGGGGATGCCGGCGCAGGAACAGTTCCGGACGCGTTCGACGCACAGAAACGCCACCAGCCCAGCATGCTGACCTCAGACATTGCGCTGCGCACGGACCCGGCCTACGACAAAATCTGCCGCGACTATCTGGCGCATCCTGACAAGTTTGCCGATGCCTTTGCCCGTGCGTGGTACAAGCTGACGCACCGCGACATGGGCCCCATCACGCGCTACCTTGGCCCGCTGGTGCCGAAGGAAGAGCTGATCTGGCAGGACCCGGTGCCGGCCGTGGATCACGAACTGGTCCACGATGCCGACGTGGAAGCGCTCAAGGCTGAGGTGCTGGCCTCGGGACTGACGATTCCGCAGCTTGTGTCAACGGCGTGGGCGGCGGCTTCGAGCTTCCGTGGCAGCGACCGGCGCGGCGGCGCGAACGGCGCACGCATTCGCCTGGAGCCGCAGAAGAACTGGGAAGCGAACCAACCCGCGGAACTCGCCAAGGTGCTGGCGAAGCTCGAAGGCATTCAGCAGAAGTTCAACAGCGCGCAGAAGGGCGGCAAGAAGATTTCTCTGGCCGACCTGATCGTGCTAGCGGGCAATGCCGGTGTAGAGGCTGCGGCGAAGAAGGCTGGACACTCGGTAAAGGTTCCTTTTGCGCCGGGCCGTACGGACGCGACGCAGGGGCAGACCGACGCACCGACCTTCGCCCCGCTGGAGCCGAAGGCCGATGGCTTCCTCAACTACGCGAAGAAGGGTCTGGAGGATGCTGCCGCGCACTTGCTGATCGACAAGGCGCAACTGCTCACGCTGACGGCGCCCGAGATGACGGTGCTGGTGGGCGGACTGCGCGCGCTGGGCGCGAACTATGGCCAGTCGAAGCACGGCGTCTTCACCAACCGGCCGGAGACGCTGACCAATGACTTCTTTGTGAACCTGCTCGACATGAACACGGCCTGGGCGAAGTCAGACAAAGCCGCGGGCGAGTTTGAAGGCCGCGACCGCAAGACGGGCCAGCTCAAGTGGACGGCCTCGATTGTGGACCTGGTCTTTGGCTCAAACTCGCAGCTTCGGGCGCTGGCCGAGGTGTATGCCACGAGCGACAGCACAGAGGCTTTTGTGAAGGACTTTGTGGCGGCCTGGACCAAAGTAATGAACCTGGACCGGTTTGACCTGAAGAATTAGTCCCCCTCCCTCTGGTTGAACGACCTGCCGGAGCGCCATTGCGCGCTCCGGCTTTTTTGTGCGCGGAGCCCCTAGCGAATAAATGTGAATTTGACATCACATTTGTTGGAACTTACCAGTGAGGCCAGCATAGAACACCCCATAAGTAATTTCTTTTCAATCGCTTATGTCAGCGGCCATGAAAGTGAATTTGAATTCACTTTCATGATTTTTTTATGCTGGAATGGAGCAATACATGGAGATTTCTGCCAGCATTTCTTCATATCATTGATAAATATAGACTTACGACACATACCCTGTCAGCCTAAATGTGAATAATTATTCACATTGCCGCGACTCTTTCGCAAGAGGCGGAAAAGATGGAGAAGATGCCGGGGAGATGTCCCGCATATGATACTGATTCCAGACACCTTATAAGGTTACGGCCTGCGGCCGCTTCCGCGGGAGAAAAATGCGAATCTGGATTCACATGGCCGCGCGCCACGGGAGGCGGAGACTCCTGGATCGCGTGCCGGGCTGACGTAAGCGTGGAGTTTTCCCTCTGGTCCAGACTATCGAATTGGGGTGATTTTTCCGGCAGGCGGAGAGGATGGCTCGTGCTTCGCGGGGATTGCCTGCCTGGCTCGTTTGACCTCCGTAAGGACGGCGGAGGTGGGGTTGCCTAGGGGCTGGAGCCCATACATTCCATGGCTGCGTGAGGAAATGCAGGCCCCTCCGCTCACTTCGTTCGGCCGGGATGACATAGGGACAGCTACCGCAAAGACGCAGAGAACGCCAAGTAAAGCCGCTGAGGGGTGGTGGGAGAAACTTCGGGCGTTGTTTGCGGCCGAGGCATCGCCGGGATTCTTCGGCCATTGGCCTCAGAATGACGCATCGTGGGTGGCGGGCACTCCCTCAGGGGCTAAAGCCGGTTTTCTTTTTTGCTGTGGGGATGTACGGGCTGAAGCCCGTACCCTTCATGGGGGCGTGAGGGTGCACAACAGGAATGCCCGGAATCGTGCGGATTCCGGGCATTGCTGTTGGCGGAGGTTCGGGTTACTTCGCCGAGGTAGTGTTGCTGTCGAGGTTGAACTGGTACTCGATGATCTTCTTGAGCTCGGGATAGGGCAGCTCGGTCATCGGGACGGGGCGGCCATCGACGAAGAGGGTTGGCGTCTCATTGACGTTGAGCTCGTTGGCCAGCTTGAGGTCGGCCTGGACGGCGGCCTTGCCCGCGGGCGAGGCGGCGCAGGCGGCGACCTTGGCCGGATCGAGTCCGGCGGCGGTGACGGCCGCGTCGAGGGTCTTGGTGCCGCCGTCGTTCACGAGGTCATCCTGGTTGGCGAAGACGCTGTCAGCGAACTTGAAGAATGCGGTGTTGCCGCCGAGTTTGGTGACGCAGTTACCGTAATCCGCAGCCTTGAAGGCCTCAGGATGCACGTTGACCAGCGGGAAAGGCTGGTAGACGTAGCGCGCATTGGGAAAGTCGGCGATGAGCTTTTTGGCCGTGGGCTGAGCGGCCTTGCAGTGCGGGCACTGGAAGTCAGCGAACTCGACGAGCTCATGCTGCTTGCTGGCGCTTCCCTGCCAGGCGCCGGTGGCGTCCTGCTGGAGGGTGGCGCGGGCGGCGGCGAAGGGATGCGGGCCGAAGGGGATGATGGAGTCGTTGGCGATGAGGTAGTGGCCGTCTGGCGTGACGAAGAAGGTGAGGCCGGCGACCTGCGGACGGCCCTTTTCGGCAACGAAAACGATGACCTTGCTGACGCCGGGCGCGGGCGTCTTGAGGATGCCGTAAACCTCATAGGAACGGTTGGTGTCATATCCCCAGGAGGTCTTGAGGAAGGACTCGACCTCAGCCTTGGTGGGCTGCGCGGCGGTGAAGTTCTTAGGATTGACGGGCGGCAACTGCGCCTCAGTGGCCGGAGCGGGCGCAGAGGGCGTGGAAGCCGACGGCGCGGCCGGCATGGAGCTCTGGGTAGAGGCCTGGGCCTGAGCGGAGATGGTCAGCGTGAGTGCGCCCGCCATCAGAATTGCCGGCATGGCGAGGGAGTGCAAGGTACGGCGTGAAATCATCGTGAGCCTTTCTGTCTCCTGTATTGCGTGGTTAGAAATGAGCTTACACCTCAACCTTGACGGCAATTGGGAAGCGGCGGCCAAGGCCAAATGCTTTGGGGGTTACTTTAAGGACGGGCGCGGCCTGCTGACGTTTATATTCAGCGCGCTCGATCATGCGAATGACGGTGCGGACGGTGGCCAGATCAATGTTCTTCGAAGCGGCGATGCGCTCGGCGCTCTCGTAGCGCTCGACGTAGGCCTCAACGATGGGATCGAGTTGGTCGTAGGGCAAGAGGGTGTCGGTGTCTTTTTGATCGGGGCGCAGCTCGGCCGAGGGCGGCTTGTCGAGAATGGCGTGCGGAATGATCTGCTGCTCGCGATTGAGGTAGCGGCAGAGGGCATAGACCTGCGTTTTGACGACGTCGCCGATGACGGCAAGTGCTCCGACCATATCTCCGTAAAGGGTGCAGTAGCCGGTGGACATTTCGCTCTTGTTGCCGGTGGTGAGCACGAGCGCGTTGCGCTTGTTGGAGACGGCCATGAGGAGCGCCCCGCGGATGCGGGACTGGATGTTCTCCTCTGTCACGTCAGGCTTGAGGCCGGCGAAGACGGGCGCGAGGGTTTCAAGGTATTTCTCATAGAGGCCGTGGATGGGCAGCACGTCAAAACCGATGCCGAGATGGGCGGCGAGCTGGCGGCTGTCATCAATGGATCCTTGCGAGGAGAATGCACTGGGCATGCCGTAGCCGTGGACGTTTTCCGCACCGAGGGCGCGGACAGCGATGGCGGCGACGAGAGCTGAGTCAATGCCGCCGCTGAGGCCGACGACGACGCGGGAGAATCCGCATTTGCGGACGTAGTCGCGGGTGCCGAGCGTGAGGGCGTCGAGGAGCGCGGCGGTTTTGTCGTCTTCTGACGGGCCGGTGACGGAGTGGAGATCCCCCTGCAGGGTCTCGGTGTCGAAGAGGACGAGGTCTTCTTCAAAAGAGCGGGCCTGCGCGCAGACGCGTCCATCGGGCGCGAGAGCGATGCTGGTTCCGTCAAAGACGAGGCTGTCATTGCCGCCGACCTGATTGACCATGACGACCGGAAGATGGTGCTGGCGCGCGATGCTGGCCAGCATGTGCTGGCGCGTGGTGCGCTTGCCGCGCCAGTAGGGCGAGGCCGAGAGATTGAGGATGACGGATGCGCCGTGGCGGGTGAGCTCTTCGATGGGATCGACGGAGTAGCGGCGGTGCTCCCAGAAGCTTTTGTCGTTCCATGCGTCTTCGCAGATGGTGATGGCGACGGACTGGCCCTGGAAGTGGCAAATCTGCTGGTGGCGCGCGGGCGCGAAGTAGCGCTGCTCATCAAAGACGTCATAGAACGGGAGCAGCATTTTGGACTGCACGAACTCGACGTGGCCCTCGCTGAGCAGGGCGGCGGAGTTCATGACATGCTTGCCGCTGCCGTGCGGCGCGGGCGTCACGTAACCACAGATAACGGCGATGCGTAGAGAGGCCGTTTCGTGCGCGATGTGGGCGATGGCCTCTTCACAGCGGGCGACGAAGGAGGGTTTTTCAAGCAGATCGGCGGGCGGGTAACCGCAAACGGCAAGCTCAGGAAAGACGGCCAGATGAGCGCCGGATTCGGCGGCGCGGCGCGTGAAGTCGAGAATTTTGCGGACGTTTCCGTGGAAGTCTCCCACGGTGGGATTGATCTGTGCGAGGGCAATCTTCACGTGACAAGTGTATCGGAATTGTGGTGCGGGGTGCGTCTGGAGGGGACTGGGAGAGCTTCTCAGGGCATGGCCGAGGCCCTGCCCTGAGAAGGATCACGCAGACGGGTTGCGGGGATGACGCGATCCGTGCCGATCAGTGCTGCGTGGCGGCCGTCTTCCATGCGTCGGCGACGTCGGGCGGCAGCTTATCCATGTGACTGAGGAAGGTGGTGACCTGCCACATCTGTTCGTTGCTCAAAGCATCTTTCCAGCCGGGCATGCCGCTGAGGCGCACTCCGTGGCGGATGATGTAGTAGTTCTGGTTTTCGGGCATGTCGGGCGCATCCTCGACGAACTGCGGCGGGCGCGGGTAGAGGGTCTCCGCCAGGGCTGCGTGGGGATGGTTGACATCGCCGTGGCAACTGGCGCAGTCGGACTGGTAGATCTGCATGCCGCTGAGCAGATTCTCTGAGGTGAGCGCGACGGGATTTTTGATTTCTGGAGCGCGGCGGTCTACGGACGCGTCGAGCGCGGGCATGGCGACGTGCATTTCAATGGCGTTGATGGGAATGTCGGCACGGGGATCGACGAAGCCGAAGCGGACATAGAGAAAGACTGCGAGCAGAAGCAGCAGGATGCCCGAGACGAAGCCGAGAATGAATTTGCGCATGATGTTTCTCCTAACTGCGGCGTCTCTGGATCAATACCACATGCGGATGCCGAAGACGAATCGGGGATCGCGGGTGGATTCACCAGACTGCAACGCGTAGCGGGCGCTGTTGCCGAATTTTCCAGAGTAAGCAAAGCCGATGTAGGGTGCGAATTTGCGGCGGACCTCATAGCGTAGGCGAAGGCCGCTGTCGAGATCAGAGAAGCCGGAGCCGATGTGGCGGGCGGGATCGTCTTTGCTGTAGAGGTTCAGCTCAGCCTGCGGCTCAAGGATGAGGCGCTGCGTGAGCAGGAATTCATAGGCGGCGTTGATGCGCCCGGCGACGTGGCCGCCGTTGCGCCAATAGAGGGTGGGCTCAAGATCGAAGCCATAAGGGGCGAGGCCCTCGATGCCAAGCGCGGCCCAGGTGCGCGCGGGTCCGGAGTCGAGATCGGCGCGGAGGCCGGCCTGCGCGTCGAAGTAACGCAGGTGCGGGATGGGGCGGTCGTAGAGGAACTCGTCATCACCGTCGCTGATGACGCCGTTCTGCACGAGGCCTTCGCTCTTGATCCAGAGCTTGTTGAAGTCAGTGCCGCTCCAGATTTGGCCATCCCAGCGGAAGGCGTTGCCAGGGCCATTGGTGCGGCCCTCGAACTGGTCGAAAAGCGCATGCGTGAAGATGTCGTGGCCGGCCATCGGGTCTTTAACGCCGGGAATCATCGCCGTGACCTTGCCGGAGGCACCGCGGTAAGGGTCATGATTCTGCTGCGCGAAGGAGCGCGCACCGGCGAGAGCAAGAAACAGCACCATCACGGTTACAGATGCGCGACGGGCTGTGCAGAGCGCGGAAGCGTGCATGGGAAGACTCTTGCTCATGGGAGCACCACCACGGTGCGGAACATGCCTGCTTCCATGTGGTAGAGCAGGTGGCAGTGGTAGGCCCAGCGGCCGGGTGTGTCGGCACTGACGAGGTAGCTGACGCGCTCGGCGGGCTTGACGATGATGGTGTCTTTGAAGGGGCGGTAGGGACCGTGGCCGTTTTCGAGCTCGCTCCAGAGGCCGTGCAGGTGGATGGGGTGCTCCATCATGGTGTCGTTGATGAGCACGAAGCGCACGCGCTCGCCGAGGCGCAGGACGATGGGCTCGGCCTGGCTGAACTTTTCTCCGTTGAAGCCCCAGATGTAGCGGTGCATGTTGCCGGTGAGGTGCAGCTCGATTTCGCACGTGGGCGGACGGTCATCAACGCCGCGAAAACGGGCGCGCAGATCGGCGTAGGTGAGCACGCGGCGGCCGTTGTGGTTGAGTCCGTCACCGGGTTGGTTGAGGCGGCTCTCGACATGGCGCGCGACCTCGGCGACCTGCGGGCCGGGATGCAGATGGACCGGGTTGGAGGGCTGGAGCTTTGCCTCGGCCGCGCCGATGACGCTCTCGGGCACGTTCACGGGGGAATGGGTGTGGGTCCAGGGCTGCGGGAAGGGTGTCTTGCCGAAGCTGCCAGAGATAGGCGCGAGAGCCGCGGGTAGTTTTTCCGGCGGCGGGGGCGCGGGCATGGTTGCCATGCAGCCGCAATTCATGCTGCTGCCTGCGGGCATGGTGTGGCTCATGCCCTGGGCATCTTTCGCGGTCATGCCGTCGATGCCGGCCATGGAGGCGATGCCGCTCATGTTCATGGCCATGCCCATGTCGGCCATGGTGCGGCGAGGGACGGGGTCCATGGGCGGAACGGGAGCGGTCATGCCGGGGCGTGGGGCGAGGGTGCCGCGCGCGTAGCCGCTGCGATCTTCAGACTGGGCAAAGATGGTGTAAGCGCGGCCGTCCTCCGGCTCGACGAGTACGTCGTAGCGCTCGGCGACACCGATGCGGAATTCATCGACGGGCACCGGCTCGACGTAGTTGCCGTCGGCCTGCACGACGGTCATTTTGAGGCCGGGGATGCGGACGTCAAAGAAGGTCATGGCCGAGCCGTTGATGAAGCGCAGGCGGAGCTTTTCGCCGCGCTGGAAGAGGCCGGTCCAGTTGCGGGCGGGGCTATTGCCGTTGAGCAGATAGGTGTAGGTGGCGCCGGAGACGTCAGAGATGTCACTGGGGCTCATGTTCATGCGCGCCCAGGCGAGGCGTGTGGAGATGGCTTTGCCGAGGCCCTGCTGCTTTGCCTGATGGAAGAAATCGCCGGCGGTGATGCGCTCGTAATTGTAATAGTCACTATTCTGTTTGAGATTGCTGAAGACGGTTTCGGGATTGGTGTCTGTCCAATCGGAGAGAAAGATGACGTAATCGCGATCGGCCTGAACGGGGTCTGTGCCACGCGGATCGATGATGATGGCTCCGCTGAGGCCGCTCTGCTCTTGAAAGCGCGTGTGGCTGTGGTACCAGGCGGTGCCGTTCTGGAGCACGGGAAAGCGGTAGTGGAAGGTTTCGCCGGGCATGATGCCGCGATAGGTGAGGCCGGGCACGCCATCCATGGGGTTGGGCAGACGCAAGGAGTGCCAGTGCACGGAGGTGGGCACACGCAAGTGGTTGGTCACGGCGATGCTCACGGTGTCGCCCTGGCGCCAGCGCAGCGTGGGGCCGGGCACCGAGCCGTTGACGGCCATGGCGCGGGCGCGGCGGCCGGTGAAGTTGACGGGCAGCGTGTCGATGGTGAGGTCGAAGTGCGTTCCGGTCAGTACGGGCGGATGGTAAGGCGCAGCCTCTGCCCGGGCAGGCAGGCCGTGCCAGTCGAGAGCGGCGATGGCGGCTCCGGCAGCGATGCTCTGCACGAAGCGGCGGCGCGAGATGGGGGTGAGTTCCGGGTTGGACCGGTCAGCAGCAGACATGGGAATCTCCAGATCGATGGGCGGCGAAGAGATGGCTTCGCGACCGCATGGCGGTGAGAGCGACGGCGAGACGCATAGGAGGCCGGGCGCTCAAGGGTGCGCGGAGATGGCGCGTCTAGATGCGGAGTTGGGGGATCTCTTGATGGAAAGACGGCAGAGGTGCGTGTTTTCGCCGGGATGGAACGATGCGTACATTGAGCGCCACAGCAGGCATGGCGGCTGGATGGATGGCCGGCAGCACGAGCAGAGCCTGCCAGTGGGCCTGGGGTGCGTGGGAAGCCTGCGTCTGAATGAGATTTCCGCCGTGGTGGCAGAGCTTGTCGCAGTGCTGGACGGGAAGCGCGCCGGAGTGGTGTGCCGGTTGAGGAGTGCGCATGGACGACATGCCGCAGGTGGGCATGCTGGGCTGCGCGGCGGCCATGGAAAGCGTCATGGCTTCACAGCGAATGCCACACGTAAGCGCGGCTGCCTGCAGGCTGACGAGCAGCAGCAATAGCAGCGACCAGACGCTTCGATGGTGTGCGGCACGCTTCATGGGACTAAGTTAGCAGATGCACAGAGAAGGGACCGGGGCGCAGGCTGCATCTGATTTTTGGTTTTTGTGCGATGATGCGGCATGCGAATTCGCCCTGCTGTGCCGGAAGATGCGATGGCTGTGGCCCGCGTGCATGTGTGCTCGTGGCAGGTGGCCTATCGGGAACTGTTGCCGGATGCATATCTGGATGCGCTGCGGCCGGAAGAGCGGGCGGCGAAGTATGACTTCACTCACGCTGACGTGCAAGTGCCCTACACGCTGGTGGGGGAGATCGACGGAGAAATTGCTGGATTTGCCACGACGATGCCCGCACGAAATGTCGAGATGAAGGGCTACGGGGAGCTTTGCGCGCTGTATCTGGATGCGGCCTATTGGGGGCGCGGGATGGGTTCGGCGCTGCATGGGGCAGCCTGCGAGCATCTGCGCGGGAGGGGCTTTGAAAGAGCACTGCTCTGGGTGCTGGCTGGGAATCGCCGCGCGGAGCGATTTTATGAGGCGAAGGGATGGCGTGCGGACGGGATGCTGCGCAGAGACACGGTCTGGGACGTGGAGGTCGAAGAGACGCGCTATCTGCGGCGGCTCGCTTAAAAAATCAACCGACCGCCGGGCATGCGGCTCTTGTTGTCAGGAGAGACCGGCGAGGCGTTGGAGGGCGTTTCTGTACTGCTGTGCGATTCGACGCCCGGCGTCCAGCGCCTCTTCCCTCGCCAATTGCACAGCGGGCTCGCTGGAGCAACGAGCGGCGAGTGGACGAGACTCTTCCCTCGCCTGCTCTACAGCAGCAGCTCTTCGTTCTGGCCTGCGCGGTTGCGTCATAGCTAAATTTTAGTACCGGGGCACGCTGGGATCGACGGTCTGGGACCAGGCGTCGATGCCTCCGCGGATGGACTGGACCTTTTCAAAGCCCTGGTCGCGGAGCCAGACGGCCACGTTCATGCTGCGGACGCCGGCGTGGCACATGGTGGCGATGTGGGTGTCGGGGTCGAGTTCCTGCACCCGGGAGGGGATTTCGCCCATGGGGATCCAGAGGGCTCCGGGGACGCGGGCTGTCTGGATTTCTGCGCGTTCGCGCACGTCGAGAAGGATAAACTGGGGTTTTTCAGACTGCTGGGCCTGCTCGAGGAGCTGGGCGGCTTCGGTCGCGGTTATCTCATACGGCAGCATATCTTTATGATACAGACGTAGCCGTGTGCGAGGCTGGGCTGGTTCCCCGCCCTGGAACGCAGGACGCCGGTTGCGGAAAAGGAAGCATGAGCCAGGAAAAGGTACTGATCGTAGAAGATGAGCCGCACGCGCTCACGGGGCTGGCCGAACTGGTGAGCGCCTGGGACTACCGCACCGAGACGGCGCGGGACGGCATCGAGGCACTGGAAAAAGTGCGCGGATGGCAGCCGGCTATCGTGGTGACCGACCTCAAGATGCCGCGCATGGACGGCATGCAACTGCTGGAGCGGCTGAACCAGATGGATGGTTCGCGCGCGGTGATTGTGCTGACGGCGCAGGGGTCGATTGAGTCTGCCGTGGAGGCGATGAAGATTGGCGCCTTTGACTACCTGCAGAAGCCGGTGGACTCGGTGCGGCTGCGCACAATTTTGAGCAATGTTTCGCGGCAGCTTGAGATGCAGCGGGAGATGGCGGCCACGCGCACGCGGCTGCGCAGCGTGAGCGGACTAGGCCTGATGGTGGGCACCTCGCAGCCGATGAAGGATGTTTTCAGCCTGATCGAGCGCGTGGCTCCAACGAATGTCTCGGTGCTGATCACGGGCGAAAGCGGGACGGGCAAGGAGCTGGTGGCGAAGACGCTGCATGAGCTGAGTCCGCGAAAGAACAAGCCGTTTGTGGCGGTGAACTGCGCGGCGATTCCTGAAACGCTGATTGAGAGCGAGATTTTCGGGCACGAGAAGGGCGCATTCACGGGCGCGGTGGAGCGGCGCGCCGGCTGCTTTGAGCTGGCCGAAGAAGGCACTCTGCTGCTGGACGAGATTGGCGAGATGCCCATCGGGACGCAGGCCAAACTGCTGCGCGTGCTGGAAGACCGGCGCTACCGGCGGCTGGGCAGCAAGGTGGAGACGCCGATCGATGTGCGGGTGCTGGCGGCAACGAATAAGAATCCTGACCAGGCGGTGGCCGATGGCGAGCTGCGCGGCGATCTTTACTACCGGCTGAATGTGTTCAACATCCACATGCCGCCACTGCGGGAGCATAAAGAGGATATTCCGGCGATTGCGGAACGGATGATCGCGGAGATGGGCTCAAAGCACGGCCGGACGATTGAGGGCATGGACGACGAGATGCAGGCGCGGCTGATGAGCTATGAGTGGCCTGGCAATGTGCGCGAGCTGCGCAACACGATGGAGCGGGCCGTGATTCTTTGCACTGGCGAACGCCTGCAGGCGCAGCATCTGCCGCCGGGCTTTGGTACGGCGCGGCCACTGAAGACGGCGGCCGTGGCGGCGGAACCGCCGGCCAATGCCGTGCAGGTAGAGGTGGGCACGACAGTGGATGAGGCCGAGCGGCTGCTGATTCTGAAGACGCTCGAGTCGACGCACAACAACAAGACGCGGGCCGCCGAGATACTGGGCATCAGCCTGAAGACGCTGCACAACAAGCTGAAGGAATACAGCAGCCAGCCGGAATCGAATGAAGAGGCCGGCGAATCTGAAAGCAACGATTGACGTGAGGGGTTGAGAGGGTTCGCGGCGGCCGATGAAGCTCAAGACTAAACTCGTGCTGCTGATTACAGGGCTGGTGTTCCTGGTGATCAGTACGCTGTCATGGCTTTACCTGGGCCAGTTGCTGCAGGTCTACATCAACCAATCGTACACGACGACGACCGAGGCCGCGCACCAGGTGCTGTTTGCCACGCGGCAGGCCATTGACTCAGGACTGCGCGAGCGCACGTTCAATGTGAATGATCCAGCGGCGGTGCGGGCGGCGGTGGCCGATTCGCTGCGGACGAATCCGGGGCTGAATGCGCTGATTAATTCGATCATCGATTATTCGCCGACGGTGCTGGATGTCTCGATTGCCGACAGCCATGGGCGGGCACTGCTGAGTGCGCCCAATGCCGCACTGAATGACCAGATGCTGCCGCGCCGGGAGAATTACGGGAGCCTGCGCGGGCAGACGCTGTGGCAGACATTGCATACGATCTTTGGTCCGCCGCAGGTTTATAACGTGAGCGCGGGACTGGACCTGAGCGGCAAGCCGTTTTTGACGGTGCGGATCGGGGTGCGCACGACGTTTTTGAAGAACTCCTTCCGGCCGTGGCTGGTGGAGGCTCTGTGGCTGTTTGCGCTGGGCATGATTACTTCGCTGGCGGTGGCCGCGTTTGTGGCGAACCTGGCGCTGGCTCCGATTGAGACGATCAGCCGCAGACTGGACCTGCTGGAGCAGACGCAAGGTGAGGAAAGCGGAGGCGAGATGGCGGCCGAAAGCAGTGGCGCAATGCCTGCTCGGCGAATGGCGGGCAGCGACGCGGTGGCGCAGGTTTCAGGAAAGATCGAACGGCTGGGCCAGCGCATGCGGAACGTGGAAGAGGTGTTCACGGCCCTCAAGGAAAACCTGGACCAGGTGCTGTCAAAGCTGCAGGACGGCATGATTCTGTTCACGCGGGACTCGCGGGCCATTCTGGTATCGAGCGCGGTGGAGCGCTTTGTAGGGCGGCACCGCGATGAGCTGCTGGGCGCGGACGTTCGCGAGATATTTGACCGCGAGACGCGGCTGGGACGGCTGGTGCGGGACTCATTTGAAGCCGGCATGTCGATTGTGCAGGAAGAGGTCACGACCGAGACGGGGCGGCAGGTGCAGGTATCGCTCGACTTTATTCATGATGGCCAGGGGCGCGAGGAGCACTCGTTTGGGGCGCTGCTCACGCTGCATGATCTGGAATCGATGCAGGAACTGGAGAGCGAACTGGAGCTTTCGCGCCGCATGGCCTCGATTGGGCGGCTGACGGCAGGCGTGGGCCATGAGGTGAAGAATCCGATCAACGCCATTGTGGTGCACCTGGAGCTGCTGCGGAACAAGGTGGAGCTGAAGGAGCCGGAGCAGAAGCATCTGGACATTATTCAGTCGGAGATTCACCGGCTGGACCGCGTAGTGCAGACTCTGGTGGATTTTTCGCGGCCGGTGGAGCTGAACATGCGCGAGCATGACCTGCGCCAGATTGTGCAGCAGGTACTGACGCTGGCCTCAGTGGAACTGGAAGGCCGGGGCGTGACGCTGACGAGTTCCCTGCCGGAGTTTCCGGTGACGGTGAAGGTGGATGCAGACCTGACGACACAGGCCCTGCTGAATGTGGTGATCAACGGCGGGCAGGCCATGCCGGACGGCGGCTTACTTGATGTGCGGCTGACCGAGGATGGGCGCTGGGCGACGATTCGCGTGCGCGACGAGGGAACGGGCATTCCGCCCGAGGTGCTGCCACGGATTTTTGACCTGTATTACACCACCAAGAAAGACGGCAGCGGGATTGGGCTGGCGATGACTTATCGCATCCTACAGTTCCAGAACGGCAGGGTTGACGTAGAATCTGATTCTGGTGGTACTGAATTCTCTCTTTGTCTGCCTTTGCAGGGGGTGTCTGACCCCACTGCCCGCGGTGAACTCGCCTCTGAATCAAGCTGGAACGAAGGAACCGGTGCATGAGAAACAAGCTGGCGGTCTCTCTGTCCCTGGCGTTTGCGCTAGGCCTCATGTCTGGCTGCGCGCACAAGCCGATCACCCCACCCGCACCGCCAGTTCCCGCGCCCTTGCCTCCCCCGCATGCCAGCACTGAGAGCCTGCCCAATCTGCCCGCGCCCACGCTGCCCAATGTGGAGCTGAGTCTGCCCCCTACGCCGCATGAGGAAGCGCCAGAGCACCGTCACTACGGCCACCCGCTCCGCCGGCGGCATGCAGTAGAGGTAGCGCCGAGCACTGTGGCCAAGCCGGCCGCAGCGGGAGCGAACACGGGGCAGGAGCCAACGGATTCCACGCCGATTGGCCGCCTTTCGACCGCTCCGGCGTCGGCAAATCAGCGCAGCTACGCCAACATTATGAGCGAAATCAACTCGATTCAGGGTGGAGTCCAGGGGATTCACCGCGCCCTGAGCCGCAGCGAGCAGCAGACGGTGACCGAGATTGAGATGTTTCTGGGCAAGGCGCGCAATGCGCTGCAGGCTGGCGATCTGGATGGCGCGCACACGCTGACGGTCAAGGCGCAGGTACTGCTGAATGAACTTAGCCATTGAAGTGCGGCGTGAAGGACTGCTAAAACACCACTGCAGGTCTCTCCACTGCGCTGCGCTCCGGTCGAGATGACAAATTGCCGGAACGCGTTAGCGCTCGCCCCACTTGAGCTTGGCGCGGAGCACGTCGAAGAATCCTGTAGCGCCCAGGCGCACCAGCTTGACGGTGTAGCTGGACTTGCGGCAGTTAATTTCATCGCCGACACGAAGGGCGATGGCCTCTTGCCCATCGACGGTGAGGTAGGTCTGATCCGGAATGCCCGCGACGCGCAGCTTGAGATCCGCATTGCCCTGCACCACCAGCGGGCGCAGCGTGAGCAGGTGCGGACAGACGGGTGTGACGATGAGGGCATCCACATTGGGCGCGAGAATCGGTCCGTTGGCGGCAAGCGAGTAGGCCGTGGAGCCGGTAGGCGTGGAGATGATGACGCCGTCGGCGCGGAAGGCCGCTACGAGCGCTCCGTCAAGGTCAATGCGGAAGTCGCCCATGCGGGCAATGGCGCCCTTGGAGACGACAACATCGTTGAGAGCCTCGTATTCGCAAACCTGATGGCCGTCGCGGCGCAGCTCGCAATGCAACATGGCGCGCTGCTCCATGTTGCAGCAGTTCTGTTCCCATCCCTCCAGATGACGGTAGAGATCGCCGAGCGGCACCTCGGTGAGAAATCCCAGTGAGCCAAGATTGACACTGAGGATGGGAACGCCGGTCTTGGCAAAGACACGCGCGGCAGCGAGCAGGGTGCCGTCTCCCCCGAGCACGATGACCAGTTCGGGGTCTTCGTTCGGCAGATCGGCGCGAGGCACGATGCGGGCCTCGCTGGTGTAGGTGGCGGCGATGTCGTCGATGACCGGGTCATAGCCGTGGCCACGCAACCAGGCCAACAGCTCCGGCAGCAGGCGGGCGAGTTCGTCTTTTTGCGGCTTGGCAATGACAGCAATGCGACGCATAAGCCTCAGTGTATCCGGTCTCAGGAGGCAGCGGGAGACGTTGACTCTACCGCGGGTAATGGCCCCAGCCAGCGGGCGTGGAGCAGGAACTCCTTGTTGCCCTCAACGCCGGTGATAGGCGAATCGGTGATTTCGATTTCGCTGCCGCCGGTGGCGGCGACGGCCTCGCGCACGCGCTCGACGGCAAATGCATGCGCGGAGGGGTCGCGCACAATGCCTCCTTTGCCGACCTGCCTGCGGCCTACTTCAAACTGCGGCTTGACGAGCAGAACGCCTTCGAGCGGCTGCACGTCGGCGTGACGCGCTGCAACGATGACGGCAGGAAGCACGAGCGTGGCGGAGATGAACGAAACATCCATGCCGAAGAAGCTGATGCCCGGCGGAAGATCGCCGGGTTTGAGATGGCGTGCGTTGGTGCGCTCAAGCAATTGCACGCGCGGGTCACGGCGCAGGCTCTCGGCAATCTGGCCATAGCCGGTATCGACAGCGAGAACGCGGGCCGCGCCGTGCTGCAGCATGCAGTCGGTGAAGCCGCCGGTGGATGCGCCGACGTCCATGGAGAAACGGCCGGTGAGATCGATGTGCCAGTGGGCAAGCGCCCCTTCGAGCTTCAGGCCGCCGCGGCTGACGTAGCGCAGGTCTTCACCGAGGAGGCGCAGCGTGGCGGCCTGATCCACGGAGTGTCCGGGTTTGGTGACCTTCTGCTCATTGACGAGCACGCGGCCCGCGAGAATGAGCGCCTGCGCGCGCTCACGCGAGGCGGCGAGGCCTTGTTCGGCAACGAGTTTGTCGAGTCGCACTTTCATGTCACTGAGAACATGCTAACCGCTGTGAGAGAAAGAGATTGCATGCAGCCCTGTCGCAAGTGGCACTCATCCAATTACACTGTTGACCGCTATGGCAAAGAAGAAATCTGTCTCGAGCAAGCCTGTTACGCTGGCCGTCGATATTGGCGGCTCTCACATCAAGATCATGCTGCTGGACTACCGCGGCAAGCCTTTGAGCGAAAGGCTGCGACAGCCGACACCTGCTCCGCCAACACCGGAGAATGTGCTGTCGCTGCTGGATGGCATGCGCGCTCAGGTGGGCGATTTTGACCGCGTGAGCATTGGTTTTCCCGGTGTGATCAAGGAAGGCATCACCTACACGGCGGCGAATCTGGACCCAGGGTGGGTCGGCTTCCCTTTTGCGCATGAGATCACCAAGCGCTGGCAGCGGCCTGTGCGGATAGCTAACGATGCTGCAGTGCAAGGCTTTGGGGCGATTCGCGGACGCGGCGTGGAGCTGGTGCTGACGCTGGGCACCGGGCTGGGCTCGGCGCTGTATGTGAACGGGCACCTGTGCGCGGGGCTGGAGCTGGGGCATCATCCCTGGCGCAAGGGCCACAGCTATGAGGACTACCTGGGCCGCGAGGGCTATGACAAGCACGGCAAGAAGAAGTGGAATAAGCACCTCGCAAAGGCAATCGAGCAGACGCTGCACACCTTCAACTGGGACCACCTCTACATTGGAGGCGGGAATGCGAAGAAGATTACGCTTGAGCCGCAGCCGAACATCACCATTGTGAGCAATGAAGACGGATTGACCGGCGGCGTGGCACTTTGGCGGGACGTGTAGATTGAAGCAGCTCGCGGAAGATGCGGCCTGACGGCACTGGTTCTGCAAATAGATGCCTCAGGGATTGAAGCCCGTGCCTTTCAGAAAATGCATTCCGCTCACTTTTTTGACAAGCTTCATGAGACGCGGCTGAACATTTCGGGTCATTGTTGCGTAAGGAATGACAGCAGGCCCGGGGGTGGCGATTGTACGTGTTTGTCGCGCACTGGATCACAGTGCTATGGGATGTGTGGCTGGCGCTGTGGCTGCTGGCTGCTTTTACTTCAAAACGCACGGTGCAGCGGCAGAGCCAGAATTCCCGTCTGGCGCAGGCGGCGCTGATGGTGTTTGGCTTCTACCTGATCTTTGGGCCGGTGCAGTGGCTGCCGCTGCCCTTTTTGAGGCGCGCGTTTTTTGCGCCAGACGACACGACCGCCTGGATTGGGCTGGCGCTGGTAGCGGCAGGCATGCTTTTCAGCTTCTGGGCTCGGGCCGTGATTGGTCGCAACTGGAGCGGCACCGTGACACTCAAGGAAGACCATGAGCTGGTGAAGCGCGGGCCTTACCGGCTGGTGCGGCACCCCATCTATACAGGCCTGCTGGCCGCAGCCACGGGCACGGCGGTGATCTATCTGCGACCTGTGGGATTTGTGGGTGTGCTGGTGATTGCGGGGAGTTTCTGGTACAAGCTGCGAACGGAAGAGCGGTTTATGGTGCAGCAGTTTGGTGAGGAGTATGAGAAATACCGCATGCAGGTGCGGGCGCTGATTCCGTTTGTGCTGTAAACAGAAAATCCCCATCGGCGTGGTGTACGCCGATGGGGATTTTTTGTGTCTGGCTATGTGTCTGCGCTACTTCACCGCGTGCCCGGCGTGCAGCAGTTGCAGCGGGTTGACGGTAATGTGCTTGCGCTGTGAAGCGGCGATGCCCTCGGCCGCCGCGCGAGCCGCCGCGATGGTGGTGATGGTGGGAATGCGCTGCAGCACGGCGGCGCGGCGAATGGCCTTCTCGTCAAAGAAGGTATCCTGCCCGCGCGGCGTGTTGATGATGAGCTGAATGCGCTGGCCCTTGATGAGGTCAACGATGTTGGGTCGGCCTTCCTTGACCTTGTAGACCGACTCAGCGAGGATGCCGGCATTCTTGAGCACCCGGGCCGTGCCTTCGGTCGCGACAATCTGGAAGCCAAGGTCGATGTACTGCTTGGCGAGCGGCACGAGCGCAGCCTTGTCATGGTCATTGACGCTGAAGAAGACGGTGCCAGAGCTGGGCAGAATCAACCCAGCGGAGAGCTGCGCCTTGGCGAAGGCTTCGCCAAAGTTGTCCGCCACGCCCATGACTTCGCCGGTGGACTTCATCTCGGGGCCAAGCACGGTATCCACGCCCGGAAACTTGTTCCAGGGGAAGACCGGCGACTTGACGTAGTAGTGCGCGCCGGTGCCGAGGTCTTTGCCTGAGGCGATATTCTCTGGCAGGAACTCGCTCAGCTTGCGGCCCGTCATGAGGCGCGAGGCAATCTTGGCGAGCGGCACGCCGGTGGCCTTGGAGACATAGGGCACGGTGCGCGAGGCACGCGGATTGACCTCGATGACATAGACCTTGTCGCGCTGGATGGCGAACTGCAGATTGACGAGGCCAATGACCTTGAGCGAGAGCGCGAGCTTGCGCGTGTAGTCGCGAATGGTGTCGAGGACCTGGGGCGCGAGATCGACCGCCGGAAGCACGCAGGACGAGTCACCGGAGTGGATGCCGGCCTCTTCAATGTGCTGCATGATGCCGGCAATGACGACATCAGTGCCATCGCAGAGCGCGTCCACATCAACCTCGACCGCGTCTTCGAGGAAGTGGTCGATGAGGATGGGCCGCTCCTGGGAGTACTCGACGGCTTCCTTCATGTAGTGCGAGACGGCAGCGGCATCATAGGCGATGACCATGGCGCGTCCGCCGAGCACGTAGGAGGGCCGCACGAGCACCGGGTAGCCGATGCGCTCGGCTGAGGCGAGCGCTTCCTCCACGCTGGTGGCGGTGGCGCCCTGCGGCTGCGGAATTTGTAACTGTTCGAGTAGCTTGCCGAAGCTCTTGCGATCTTCTGCAAGGTCGATGGACTCGGGCGAGGTGCCGATGATCTTGACGCCGGCCTGCTTGAGGCGGAGCGCGAGGTTCAAGGGTGTCTGGCCGCCGAACTGCACGATCATGCCGGCATCGGCGCCGTTGGCGGTCTCGTGCTCGTAGATGGCGAGTACGTCTTCGAGGGTAAGCGGCTCGAAGTAGAGGCGGTCGCTGGTGTCGTAATCCGTCGAGACGGTCTCTGGATTGCAGTTCACCATGATGGCTTCGAAGCCGTCTTCCTTGAGGGCAAAGGCGGCGTGGCAGCAGCAGTAATCGAACTCAATGCCCTGCCCGATGCGGTTGGGACCGCTGCCGAGGATGATGACCTTGCGTCTGTCCGTGGGAGGCGCTTCGTCTTCTTCCTCGTAGGTCGAATAGAAGTAGGGCGTGGCGCTCTCAAACTCAGCGGCGCAGGTATCGACCAGCTTATAGATCGGGCGGATGCCGTGGCTTTGGCGCAGATTGCGGACCTTGGCGACGCCTTCATTGCCGGTGAGGCCCCAGATCTCGGCCAGGCGCTCGTCGGAGATGCCCATGCGCTTGGCTTTACGTAACTGTTCCGGTGACACATTGTCGAAGGTGGCGTCGCCGATGGCCGCAATGGTGTCGGTGACTTCCTTGATCTGGTAGAGGAACCACGGGTCCATCGAGGTCATGCGGGCGACTTCGCGCACGGAGAGCCCCTGACGGAAGGCGAAGCGCACGTAGTTGAGGCGCTCGGGCTGCGGCGTGACCAGGCGCTGGGTGAGGCGGCGCGGCTCGAGCACCTCTGCCCCGACGCGCTTGCCGGTTTCGAGCGAGCGCAGGGCCTTCATGAGCGACTCTTTGAAGGTGCGACCGATGGCCATGACTTCGCCCACGGACTTCATCTGCGGGCCGAGGTTTTCGTCCGCGCCCGGAAACTTCTCGAACTGCCACTTGGGAATCTTGGTGACGACATAATCGATGGTCGGCTCGAAGCAGGCCGGGGTCATCTTTGTAATGTCGTTGGGAATTTCATCGAGCGTGTAACCGACGGCGAGCTTGGCTGCGATCTTCGCAATCGGGAAGCCGGTAGCCTTGGATGCCAGCGCCGAGGAGCGCGAGACGCGCGGGTTCATCTCAATGACGGTCATGCGGCCGGTTTGCGGATTGACGGCAAACTGCACGTTGGAGCCGCCAGTCTCCACGCCGATTTCGCGCATGACGAGGAGAGCGGCATCGCGCATGGCCTGGTATTCCCGGTCAGTGAGCGTTTGCGCGGGCGCGACAGTGATGGAGTCGCCGGTGTGCACGCCCATCGGATCCATATTTTCAATGGAGCAGATGATGATGACGTTGTCGGCGAGGTCGCGCATGACCTCCAGCTCGTATTCCTTCCAGCCGAGGACGGATTCCTCGATAAGGCACTCGTGAACGGGCGAGAGGTCGAGGCCGCGCGCGAGGATCTCCATGAGCTCTTCGCGGTTGTAGCCGATGCCGCCGCCGGAGCCCCCCAGGGTGAACGACGGACGGATGATAACCGGGAAGCCGATCTTGGTGGCGAACTCCAGGCCGTCGCGGATGTTGTTGACCAGCGCGGATCGTGGCACGTCGAGGCCGATGCGCGTCATCGCATCCTTGAAGAGCAGGCGGTCCTCGGCCTTCTTGATGGCGTCGAGCTTGGCGCCGATGAGTTCAACGCCATACTTGTCGAGGATGCCGGCGTCGGCCAGCTCGACGGCGAGATTGAGCGCGGTCTGTCCGCCGACGGTGGGCAGCACGGCAAACTTACCTTCAGCGCCGCTGGCGGCGAGCATCTCGGTCTCGATGCGCAGAATCTCGTCGAGATATTTGACCGTGAGCGGCTCGATGTAGGTGCGGTCGGCAAGCTCAGGGTCGGTCATGATGGTGGCCGGGTTGGAGTTGACCAACACCACCTCATAGCCCTCGGCCTTGAGCGCCTTGCAGGCCTGGGTGCCGGAGTAGTCGAACTCCGCGGACTGGCCAATGACGATCGGCCCGGAGCCGATCACGAGAATCTTGCGGATGTCATTCCTGCGTGGCATTACTTCTTCCAGTCCTCCATCATCTTTCTGAAATCCCGGAAGAGATAGTTGGAGTCATGCGGGCCGGGGCTCGCCTCGGGATGGTATTGCACGCTGAAGAGCGGCATATTGCGATGGCGCAGGCCTTCGAGCGTGTTGTCATTCAGATCGATGTGCGTCAGATCGACTTCGCTGGTGTTGATGGAATCAGGATCGACGGCGAAGTTGTGGTTGTGGCAGGTGATCTCTACCTTGCCCGTCTCCATGCTCTTGACCGGATGGTTGCCGCCGTGGTGGCCGAAGCGCAGCTTGTAGGTCTTGCCACCAAGGGCCAGACCGATGAGTTGATGACCGAGACAGATGCCGAACATCGGCTTGCGGCCGGCGAGCTGGCGGATATTCTCCTGCGCGTAGGTGACCGGCTCGGGATCGCCGGGGCCGTTCGAGAGGAAGATGCCGTCGGGGTTTAGCGCCAGCACATCCTCCGCCGAGGTCTGCGCCGGAACGACTGTGACGCGGCAGCCTTCCCGCGACAGCATGCGCAGAATGTTCTTCTTGATGCCGAAGTCGTAGGCGACCACGTGCAGGTCAGGCCGTTCGGGGGCGATGACCAGATCCTCCTGATGCAGCGGATCGTGAACGTCGTGCTCCCACTCATAGCGCGCCTTGGTGGTGACGACGCTGGCGAGATCAGTGCCGTCCATTTTGCGCAGGGAACGCGCTTTCTGAACGAGGACCTCGGGATCGGTCTCAATGGACGAGATGACGCCGCGCATGACGCCGTGGTTGCGCAGATGGCGCACGACGGCGCGGGTGTCGATCTCAGAGATGACGGGAACCTTGAAGCGTTCCAGATACTCATCGGCGACCTGCTGGGAACGCCAATTGGAGCTGATGGGAGAAAATTCGCGGGTAACCAGACCCTCGATATAGGGCTGGTTCGCTTCATTGTCGGCGTGGTTGGTGCCGTAGTTGCCAATTTGAGGATTGGTCAGTACGACAATCTGTCCGGCATAGGAGGGATCAGTAAAAATCTCCTGATAGCCGGTCAATGAGGTATTGAAAACAACTTCGCCATAGCACTCGCCGCGCGCGCCGTGGCCCTCACCGCGGAAGATGCGCCCGTCTTCGAGCGCAAGGATCGCCTGCATCGGTTCTCCGAGGAGTGGATTCAATAGATTTTAGCAGTCAAACGGGGAGGAATTCGCGGTTTGTTGAGGAATTTCTGCGCGGGGCGGCGAAAGTGCCGGAAGAGCCGGCGATGGGCGGCTGGAAGAAGGCTGGAAATGGGAAGCCGGCTCCGGAGGGATGTCCGGAGCCGGCGGTGGTGGAAGGCGGCTTACCGGCTGCCGATTTTTCCGTTGGGAGCTGGCTTTTCCGGCTCGGGCACGGGCTGCTGCTTCTGCTTTTGCAATTGCTGCTTCTGGCCCGGCAGGTTCACGACCGGCATGGTGGGAGCCGGTTCAACGCCGGGAACAGTAGGCGGCGTGCTGATTTTTCCGGTTGCGGCATCGACGATGGAGATGCCGTAGCGGTCGAGCGTAGTGCCGAGCAACTGCGCCAGTGCGGCACGGTCCGTCGCGTACTTGGCCGTGGCGGAGAGCAGGCTGCTTTCTGCGTTGGAGAGGTTCTTCTCCTGCAGCAGCACATCGGCCGAGGTGGCCGCGCCGAGATGCAGTTTTTTGATGGCCGCGTCGAGGCTCTGCTTGTTGTAATTGCGGTTGGCGATGGCGGCCTGCACGGCGGCGCGGTCATTGGTGAGGGCGTACTGGCCGTTGATGACCTGCATGCGAATCTGCACGTAAAGCTGCTGCAGGCGCATCTGCTCCTGCTCGTACTCAATGCGGGAGCGCGCTTCGAGCGCCTGAGCGGTGCGGTTGCGGATAGGGATGTTCAGATTGAAGACCACACCCTTATTGGGGCCGGTGCTGTTGAAGAGATTCCCGAAGACGTGAGGGTAATTGGTATTGGGCAGGCTCTGGCAGATGTTGGTGCTGCTCTGGATGCCGAACAGTGAGTTGGAGCATACCGGGCTGACCGCGCCGCCGATGGCTTGCGCGCCATAAAACGCGGAGACGTCCAGCGTGGGCAGCATGCCGTTCTTCACAGCCTTCAGCGTCAGCTTGTCGTTTTTGAGGGTCAGCATGGCCTGCTCGATGGAGGGGTTGTTCTGGTCCGCCTCACGGACGAGCTCATTGACGGAGGCATCCTCTTCGGGTGTCTCGATCATGTTGACGCGATCGGTGGGAATGACGGGCGCGTTGGCCACGGTGGGATCGCTGAGGTCGCGGCTGATGGCCTGCTTCATGATGAGTTGCTGATACTCGAGCGTGCTCTGGGACTGAATGAGGGCCTGCTCATCACTGGCGTGCTGGCTCTTGACGTTTACGAGATCGAGCGGAGCGATGGCCCCGGCCTGCAACTGCTTTTCGTCATCCTTGACGAGGCTGGCCGACTGCTGCGCGGCGCGCTGCTTGGCTGCCACGTCTTCATACGCACCCACGAGACCCCAGTAGATGTCCTCCACCTGATTGATGGTGTAGAGCAACTGGGCGCGGAAGGCGGAGTCAGCAATGCGGCGGTCATTGGTGGCCTGCACCATGAAGCGGCGGTTGATGCCAAGTCCGAAGCCCTGCAGCAGGTGCTGCGTGATTTCAGCATTGAAGGTGGATTGCAGGGTCGGGCTGTAAAGGTTAAAGGGGTTGTTGGTGGTCAACCGCGTATTGTTGAACGTCACCTGCAGAGCGGTGCCAGTGGAGAAGCCTTGGTTGTAGGTGAAGTTGTACGAATCGGTGTTGCTGTTGATGGCCGGCAGGCCGCCGCTGAAGAGCACGTTTTGCTGGGGTTGCTGGTCGCGGTTCAGCTCTACCTGCGCCTGCAGGGTGGGGTCGAGATTTTCCGGCGTGGGCCCCTGGCCGTTGGCCGAAAGGGTGAGTCCACCCGCGCCCGCGCCTGCTCCGCCTGAACCCGCGCTGGTGCCGCCGGGACCGCCACCGGCGGCCGCGGCGACCGTGGAGGTGCTGCCGCCGAGAGTGCCGGTGACAAGGCCGGAGTTGACGCCGAAGAGGCTCGACCCGGCGTGCGCACGCAGGATGTCAGTGTCGGCGATGTCGAGATTGAGCCGCTGGATGGCGATGTCGTAGTTGTTCTCAAGCGCGAGCAGCACGGCGTCACTGAGGCTGAGATAAATCTTGCCGTTGCGGATGAGATCCTTGAGGTGCAGCCCATTCAGATAGTTGTTGGTGTTGGGCATGCGGCCGGGAAAGTAGGGCGCGATGGGATTGGGCAGATAACCGCGTCCGACGGCATAGTTATGAGCGGAGGGCCGCAGGAAGAGCGGCTCAGTGTAATTGGGCTTGGGGGCCATCGGCATGCCGTTGACGGCAGGGGCCTGCTGCGGGGCCTGCTGCCCTTGTCCAAGACCCAATGCATAACTGGGAGCCGTGCCTGCCATAAGGCATGCAATTGCCGCCCAGACCTTGATCTTTCCTGATGTGGCGGAAGACTGCTGTTTCTGCTGTGATTCAAGGTCCTTCTGCACGCTCATTCGCTCCTCTTCTCTTCCATTGCTGCTATTTAGTCCTCAGGGCGCTACCGGTGGCCCGCGACGCATATTGTCCAGCTATACGCTTCTGCCGGGGCTCCGGTTCCCGGATTCTGTCCGGAAAACATTTGCCGTCTGATTCCCGGAGACAGCCGCGCACAAAAACGGCACAACTGTACGGGTATGACTCGAATTGCCGGGAAGTCTGAGTATACCTTGGAGTTACACCTCTTATGGAGTGCGGAAATCAGAGGAGATAGCAGCCTCGCAAGGCTCAGGAACGACAGGTGCCATCGAACTGGAAATTGACGCTTGCCTATGACGGCACAGACTACCGCGGATGGCAGGTGCAGCCGGAGCTGCCGACCATTCAAGGGGAGCTGGCTGCGGGAATTGAGCGCATCACGGGCGAACGCGTACTGCCGCAGGGCAGCGGGCGCACGGATGCCGGCGTGCATGCGCTTGGGCAGGTGGCATCGTTTGTACTGGAGGCGCCGATTCCGGCGGAGAACCTGCATCGTGCGCTGAACCGCACGCTGCCGGCAGCGATTCGCGTGCTCGGGGCCGAGAGCATGCCGGAGGACTTTCATGCGCGGCACAGCGCGCGGAGCAAGTGGTATGAGTACCGCATCTTTCGCGGCGAAATCTGCCCACCATGGACGGCGCGCTATGTGTATGCGCTGAACTGGCCGCTGGATGTAGACGCCATGCGGCGGGCGGCTGTGGCTTTTGTGGGCGAGCATGACTTTCGCTCTTTTGCGGCGAGCGACCCGGATGTGGCTGCGCGGGGCAGCGAAGAGGCGGAAGAAAGCCATGTGCGCACCATTTTTGCTTCAGGATGGGCAGAGGAAGGCGATCTGCTGATCTACCGCGTGCATGGCAATGGATTTCTGCACCACATGGTGCGGAACCTGGTGGGTACGATGATTGGTGTGGGCCGGGGGCAGTTCGATGCGGAAGATATGCCCGGGCTGCTGGCGCGGTGCGACCGCTCGGCGGCGGGGGCGACGGCCCCGGCACGCGGGCTGTTTCTGCATCGCGTGTATTACTGAAGGCTCTCCACTTTGCGCGTTTGGTAATGGTAGCCTCGTGCTATGGCTACTCCTCTGGCGGCAACGGCATTTGGACAGGTAACGCGCCTGGCCGCCGAGCGCCGCGTGCATCAGGCTTTTCGCTGGCTGCACCTGCAGGAGCAAGCCGTTTTTGCCTGGCAACAGGAGCTGGTCGAGATTCCCGCGCCGCCTTTCGGCGAGGGTCCGCGCGCGGAGTGGCTGGTGCAGCGCTTTCGCGAGCGTGATCTCAAGGACGTAGGCATCGACGAAGCCGGGAATGTGATCGGGCGCATGCCGGGCGTGGATGAATCGGCCGGCTGCGTGGTGCTCTCGGCACATATTGACACCGTATTCCCCGCAGGCACGGTGATTGAACCACGCGTGGAGGGCCGCAGACTGCATGCTCCCGGAGCTTGTGACAATGGAGCGGGTGTTGCGGGCATGCTGGCGCTGGCAACGGCGCTGCGCGAGGCTGAACTGCAACCGGCCTGCGACGTATATTTTGCGGGCAACACGGGCGAAGAAGGGGATGGCGACCTGCGCGGCATGCGCCATCTTTACCAGCATGCGCCGTGGCGGGAGCGCATTCGCACTCATATTGTTCTCGATGGAGCGGGCGACAATGCGGCCATCACGCATGCTCTGGCCAGCCTGCGCTTTCGCGCGGTGGTACGAGGGCCGGGCGGCCATGCCTGGACCGATGCGGGTTCGCTGAATCCGATTCTGGTGCTCAGCCGTGCGATTACGCGGCTGGGCGAGATCGTGCTGCCGGGCTCGCCGCGCACGACCCTGAACATTGGCTCGATGCGGGGCGGCACGGCGATCAACGCGATTCCGGAGGAGGCGGAGGCGAGCTTTGACTTGCGCTCTACGGACCCGGAGCAACTGATCCGGTTGGAAGTAGAGGTTCATCGCGCGGTGGAAGATGCGGTGCTGAGCGCCAACCTGGAGATGGCCACACGCCTGGCGGGGCAGCGCTCTGCCCTGCACCTGGCCGGGCAACGGCTGCGCTTTGCCGTGGAAAAAATCGGCGACCGGCCCGGCGGGCGGCTGCCGGAGGATTCGCGGCTCATGGGGCTGCTGCTGGCCGTGGACCGCCAGCTTGGCTTGCGCACCGAGCCCCGCGTGGCCTCAACCGACGCGAACCTGCCACTGTCACAGGGCGTGCCAGCCCTGACGCTGGGAGCGGGCGGGCAGGGCGGCGGCATCCATACCCAGGCGGAATGGTATGACGCGACCAACCGAGAGCTGGCGTTGCGGCGCGTGTTGCTACTGTTGCTGGCGGCTTGCGAAGCCTCCTGCACAGAATAAGCCTGAGCGGCGGCAGGAGATATTTGCAGGGTAACGTGCAGATTTTTCACGCATGGCCGCGCATGGCCGGCGAAATTTCTATGGAAACTGCCATGATCGCACATAGAAATTCGAGCATCTGAGAGTGCAAGCCGTTTGGCCTGTTGCGTGCAACACAGAGCGCAAGGTGGACGGCATGCCTGGACTCCCCAAACGAATGAGAACCCCATTGAGAGGATCTGCGAAACGCATGATGAATAAATTCCCCCTGGTTGGCCTGATGCTTGCGCTGTTGACGCTTCCTACGCTGGCCCAGGTGCGCCCGGACGCGTACCGCGTAGGCCACAAAATTAACATTGGCGGCGAATATGCCCTGTTCAACTCTGATTATTTTGCCGGCAACCACAGCCTCAACAAGAGTGCCTTTGCTCTTTATGGCAACTACAGCATTCTGAACGGGCGCTGGCCGGTGGCCGGGGAGATCAACTTCTCCAAGATGGTGGGCAGCGAGCCGGGCAACGGATCAGAGTACAGTCTGCTGGTTGGCCCGACCATTGGGCGCAACTTTGGACGGCTGGAGCCGTTCGCCAAGGTCGGCCTGGGCATTGGCCACTTCTCGTTTACGGGCGCGGCGCGCCAGCAACTGGGCACGCATCTTGCGATTGGCTTTGGTGGCGGACTGGAGTATCACCTGACCCGCCGGATCACGCTGCGTCCGCTGGACTACACCTACGAGCGCTGGAACTTCTCGCCGAACGCGCTGTCGCCCTCGGTGCTGGGCTTTGGCGCGTCGTATCGCATTCACTAGGGAGCAGACCCTTGTACGGCTGCTCCCCACTGGGGTCTGGAATATACCCCTCCCTCTATTCCGGACCCTTTTTCCTGCTTGAAGCTGCCTGAGATTTCACACTTCCCTGCTTGTTCGGAGTTTGTGGCGGGCGTAGGCTGAAGGCGGCCTTTCTCCGCCACACCTCAACTTTTCGCTGATATTCGGTCCCTGGATTGGATCTGGGGAATGGGTGTCCTCTGGACGGGCGTTTTACGGCCGGGATGGGAACAAAAATGGACTTCTTTCCCATTCCTTGTATTTGGGACGCCTTATCCACAACATCTTGGGGTGAGGTTGTTGACCCCCCTTGCCCCCGGCGCTAGAGTTTTCACGTATAGCCACGTTCTGTGGGGAGTTTTTGCCATGCTAAAGCTGAAAAAAATCCAGATTCTGGGCTTCAAATCCTTTTGCGACCGCACCGAGGTCGCGCTGCCCGGCAATGGGATCGCAGTGGTCGTTGGACCCAACGGGTGCGGCAAGTCGAACATCCTCGACGGCGTGACGTGGGTGCTGGGCGAGCAGAGCGCCAAGACGCTGCGCGGCGGCAAGATGGAAGACGTGATCTTTGCCGGCACGCGCAGCCGCAAGCCGCTGGGCATGGCCGAGGTGTCGATCACGCTCATTGATCCGGAGGCCTATCAGGGTCCGCTGCTCGATGAGCCGGAGATCAGCATTGAAAACGAGCTGCCCAGGGACTGGGACGAGGACGCCCTGCGGGCCGAAAGCGCCGCCGAGGTGGAAGAGATTATCTCGGAGTCGCAGCCGGGCCAGGTGATTGAATCGGCGGCTCCCGCTGGCGCGCCGCAGGATCCGGCAGCGGGCACGGCTCCGGATGCAGCCGGAACGCCACAGGAAGCGGCTTCAGCCGAAGGCGCCGCGCAGGAAGGCGCATCGGCGCAGGAGGGTGGCGCGGTTCCGGCGGTGGTGCTGAAGATTCGCCGCCGCAAGTTTCAGCGCGTGCCGCAGCAGGGCGAGATCGTGGTGACACGGCGGCTCTTCCGCACCGGTGAGAGCGAGTATCTGCTGAACGGCAAGCTATGCCGGCTGCGCGACATTCAGGACATCTTCATGGGCACCGGTCTTGGGCCGGAGTCGTACGCGATCATCGGTCAGGAGCGCATCGAGCAACTGCTGAGCTCGAAGCCGCATGACCGCCGCGCCATTATTGAAGAGGCCGCGGGCATTACGCGCTTCAAGACCAAGAAGCGGCTCGCCGAGCTACGGCTGGAACAGGCCAAGCAGAACCTGGCCCGCGTGAATGACATTTTTGAAGAAGTGACGCGGCAGATGGCTTCGCTGAAGCGGCAGTCCGCCAAGGCCGAGCGCTATGGAGCGCTGCGGGATGAACTGCGCGGACGCCTGCGCGTGGTGCTGGCGAGCAAGCTGGCGCAGATGGATGCCGAGCAGGCCGAGCTGCAGCAGGAGATCACCGAAGCCACGGCGAGCATTGAAGAGCGTGCCGCAAAAGTGGAAGAGCTGGACCAGCAGCATGCGGCGGGGCTCTCACAGGGTTACGCGCTGGACGAGCAGGCCAAGGCGGCGCAGCAGCAGGCCAGCCAGAGCGCCGTGGAACTGGAGCGCACGACGACGCGGGAGCAGGCCAATCGCGAACGCCTGCAGGAACTGGAGCGGCGCGGCGAGCAGGCCAAGGCCGAGCAGCAGCAGGCACGGCAGCAACTGGAGGCCACGGCTACCGAGCGCGAAGCGCAACGCGGATTTTTGCAGAATGCCGAGGAAGAGGCTGCGAGTTTTCGCGCGCAGGCGCAGGCCTCTCAGCAGAAGATGCGGGATGCGAGCCAGGCGGTCTCCGTGGCCGAGCAGAAGATCGAAGCCGGACGCCGGCAGGCCGGGCAACTGCTGAACCAGTTGAATGTGGTGCGCAACCAGTCGGCGCAGGCCGAGGAGTCGCTGGCGGCGCTGGATCGCGAAGCGGCGCGTCTCGAAGCCGAGATGGCCACGGCGAAGCGCGACCTCGAGAACCTGGGCGCGGAGCGCGGACAGCTCTCGATGCGGTTTGAGTCCATCACCGAGACGCTGCAGCGGCTGGAGCAGGAAATTGCCGCTGCACGCGCCCAGATTGCGCAGAAGCGCACCGAAGAGATGGAAGCGCGCCGCAAGGGCGACCAGTTGCGCTCAGAACGCGCGACGCTGGTGGGCCGCAAAAATTCGATTGAGTCGCTGATTCGCGACCATAGCTACTCGACGGAAACCGTACGGAAGCTCTTTCGCGCCAACACGCTGGGCGAGGGACTGAAGCCGGTGGGCACGCTCGCGGACTTTTTGGAAGTGCAGGACCAGTACGAAAACGTGGTGGATGAATTTCTGCGCGACGAGCTGAACTATGTCGTGGTGAAGAGCTGGGACGCGGCCAATGAAGGCATGCGCGTGCTGAAGACCGATGTGGATGGACGCGCGACGTTCCTGGTGCACCCGGAGGACTCGCAGGCACTCTTCTCGTTCGCGGCCACTGAGCACCTTCAGCCCCCGGTGGCGCAGCGTACGGGCGTGGTTCCGCTGAAGGACTGCATCCGGGTGCTGAATGGCTTTGGCAAGTCGCTCGAAGTGATTCTGCCCAAGCTGCGCGATGGCTATGTGACGCCGGATATGGAGACGGCACGCTCGCTGGCGCAGGAATACCCGCGAGCATTTTTCCTCGCGCCGAGCGGAGAGTGCTTCCATAACCTCACGGTGACGGGCGGGCGCAGCCGCAGCGGGGGTCCGCTGGCGCTGAAGCGCGATCTGCGCGAGGTGAGCGAAAAGCTGGCCCTGGTGGAGAAGGATCTGGGCCAGGCGGAAGTAACGGCCGCCGAGCTGTCAAAGCTGCTGGGCGACCTGACGCGCTCGCTTGAAGTGAAGAGCGAGGAGCGGCGGCAGGCCGAGCGCGAGAGCGCGCAGCAGGGCGCGGCACTGCGGCAGATGGACTCGGAGATTCAGCGGCTCGACCGGCGCGTGCAGGACTTGAATCTGCAGAGCAGCCGCAACAAGGATGCGCGCACGGCGAAGCAGAGCTTCCTTGAAGAAAAGCGTGAGGAGATTGGCCGGCTGGAAGAGCAGCATCGCGCGGCGGAAGCCTCTATTGCCGAAGGGCAGGCGGCTGTGGCGGAGTTGCGCGCGACGCGCGAAGACGCGCAGCAGGACGCGGCGCGTCTCTCCGCCGAGTTGGCCGGCCATGAAGAGCGCCGGCGCGGCGCGGAAGCCGCATTCGGACGCATTGACCGTCTGCACGGCGATCTCGAACGGCGCCTGCAGCAGATGGAGCAGCAGATGGCCGCCGCCGCCGCCGAGCAGCAGCAGCGCCAGCAGGAAAATGAACAACTCGCGGTACGGCGCGAAGAATTGAGCAACACACGCACCGAAGCGATGAAGCAGGTGGCGGAACTGACGCAACAGGCCACGACGCTGCGCAGCGAACTGGCGCAGGTGGAGCAGTCCCTGAAGACGCTGCGTGCGGAGAACAATGCCCTGCGCGAGAAGCTGACGGCCGCGACGGCGCGCGAGGCGCGTTGCTCGGCCGACAAGCAGCACCTGGAAGAGACCTGCCTGCAGGACCTGGGCATGGAAGCCTCGGCGCTGCGTGCGGAGGAAGGTATTGCTTCTCTCGAGGGAGAAGCCCTGCAGGCGGAAGATGAAGCCTGCCGCGGCCTGAAGCAAAAGCTCGAATCGATGGGGCCCGTGAACATGATGGCGCTCGAGGAGTATCGCGAGACCGAGCAGCGGCACGCGTTTCTGGAGACGCAGCGCAAGGATCTTGTGGATTCGATTGAGAACACGCGGGCGACGATCAGGGAAATTGACGAGATCTCGTTCACCAAGTTCAATGAGGCGTTCGCGCGCATCAATGAGAACTTCAGCGCGACCTTTACGCGTTTGTTTGGCGGCGGGCAGGCCTTTATGCGGCTGACCGACGAGGAGAACACCCTCGACAGCGGCGTGGACATTGTGGCGCAACCGCCGGGCAAGAAACTGCAGAACGTCTTCCTGCTCTCAGGCGGTGAAAAGGCACTGACTGTGCTGGCACTGCTCATGGGCATCTTCCAGTACCAGCCGAGCCCCTTCTGCGTGCTGGACGAAGTGGATGCCCCGCTGGATGAAACCAACGTGGGCCGTCTCGCGGACCTGCTGCGCAGCATGTCAGTGGACACGCAGTTCGTGATGGTAACGCACTCCAAGCGCATGATGACGGCTGCGGACCTGATCTACGGCGTGACGATGCAGGAGCAGGGTGTTTCCAAGGTGGTGAGTGTGCGCATGGGCGGGCAGGAACGCCCGGCGATGGCGCGCCGCGCGACGGCGTAACACCCGAAAGTCCTCAGCATTCCGCCCCGTTCGTAACCGGCCTGCACTCATGGGAGCAGACCGAAGAGACGGGGCGGATGTGTATTTGGAGTTGCGGCCCGCTGGGGCGATTGACAACCCATGAGCCGCACTTGAGAATCAATATTTCCACCCGCCCATTTGGAAAGGCGTCAGAAATCCTTTGAAAGCACTCTTAAAAGCCGAACTTCCTGAACTGCAACTGGTCTCGCGCGGCAAGGTTCGCGACATCTACGCCATTGGCATGGACCTGCTGATGATTGCAACGGACCGCATCTCAGCGTTTGATCACATTCTGCCCACGGGGATTCCTGGCAAGGGCGAGGTGCTCACACAGCTTTCAGCCTTCTGGTTTCGCAAGCTGGCCGATGTGGTGCCGAACCACATGATCAGCACCGATCTGGCGGAGTTTCCGGAAGATCTTTCGGAGTACAAAAAAATTCTGAAGGGCCGCAGCATGCGGGTGAAGCGCGCGGAGATGTTTCCGGTGGAGTGCGTGGTGCGCGGCTATATCTCAGGCAGCGGCTGGAAGGATTACATCCGCACCGGCGGCATTGGCGGCATCACGCTGACGCCGGGGATGCGCGAATCCGAACGCTTGTCAGAGCCGATTTTTACGCCGGCAACCAAGGCCGCCGATGGCGAGCATGATGAGAACATCTCCTTTGCCAAGATGGCCAACATGATTGGCGGCGAAGAGGCTGAAAAGCTGCGCGACCTGAGCATGGAGCTTTACCTGCGCGCGTCAAAGCATGCCGAGGCACGCGGCATTGTGATTGCCGATACGAAGTTTGAGTTTGGCAAGAACGACCGGGGCATTCTGCTGTGCGATGAAGCGCTGACGCCAGACTCTTCCCGCTTCTGGCCTCGCGACCAGTACCGCCCGGGGCAGTCGCAGCCCTCGTTTGACAAGCAGTACGTGCGCGACTATCTGGAAAAGATCAAGTGGAACAAGCAGGCTCCCGCCCCTCCGCTGCCCGCCGAAGTGGTGCGCGGTACGCAGAAGCGCTATGCCGAGGTCTACTTCATGCTGACGGACAGCGTTCTGCCCCAGTAAATGCCATGGGCCTACTCGACTGGATCATCGTGACCATAGTGGTGGTTTCGGTGCTTTCAGCAGCACGCAGCGGCCTGGTGGTTGAGGTGTGCTCGCTGGGAGGCGCCGTTCTGGGCCTGCTGCTGGCCTGCTGGAACTATCAGCGGCTGCTGCCGTGGCTTGATCGATGGATTTATCCGCTGGAACTGGCGAAGATTGCAGCCTTTGTCGTGATTGCCCTGGGCACCATGATTGTGGCCGGACTGCTGGGGCGCATTGTGCGGTGGTCGCTGCGCACGGTGGGCCTGGGATGGCTCGACCGGCTGGCGGGCGCGGCCTTTGGACTGGTGAAAGGCGCGGTGCTCAGCGTGGTGATGATTGTGGCTATCACGGCGTTTGCGCCCCGGGCCACGATGCTGCGCAACTCCCGCTTTGCGCCCTATTTTATGGCGGCGGCTCATGGCGCGGCCTATGTGAGTCCGCGGGAATTGAGCGGTGAGATTCACCACGGCATTGATATTTTGCGCGGGGAACAAAGTGAGTGGTTTACGCATGGCGCCCGGGTGCCGTAAACTGCTCTTCGTCCCCGCGAGTATTCTGAAACAGGCACCAATCCCCCGTAGACCGATTGCAGGAGAGATGCAAGTGAAGCGCGAACTCGACAGTCTCGTGATGCAGATGCAAGCCAGCGGTATCACCTATGACGAAGCTCTTCGCGAGTTCAAAAAGCGCTTCCTGCTGCAGGTGCTGGCCAGCCACCGTGGCAACCAGTGCAAGGCCGCCAAGGAACTGGGCATGCACCGCAATACGCTGAGCCGCACGCTGACCGAGCTGGAGATTGAGCCGAGCCAGGTTCGCATGGGGCTCAAGCGCCCGCCGCGCAGCGAACGTCCTGTATATGACACCAAACAGGCGGCGCGCTAACCACACAGCAGAATGGCCGCCTGCTTTACTCTGAAAAGAGAACGCAGAAAGGGCCTTTGACCGCTTGAGTACACTGGACGCGACCGCGCACCCCCCTCGCTACACCACGCAAACCGCAGAGCCTCCCCACCAGGTGCATGTTCAGCCGGGCTTTGCCTGGGACGCGCAGGATGCCTACCTCTTTGACATTGACGGCACGCTGCTGCGAAGCCGGGACCGCATCCACTACAACGCCTTTGCCGAGAGCGTGCGCCACGTAATGGGGCACGAGCTTTCGCTGGACGGCGTCACGTTGCAGGGCAACACCGATCCGGGCATTCTGCGGGATGCGTTTGTGCAGACCGCGCTGGAAGACGGTCACTGGCGCGCGGCGCTCGAAGAGATTCTGGAGCACATGCGAGTCAGCGTGGCGGCACGGCGCGGCGAAATGAACCTGATTCGCATGCCGGCGATTGAAGAGACACTGCGGTATCTGCACAGCAAGGGCCGGGCGCTGGGCGTGGCGACGGGCAATCTGGAGTCGATTGGCTGGCTTAAGATCGAAACGATTGGCCTGTGCGAGTGGTTTGACTTTGGCGGCTTCAGCGACCGCTACACAGAACGCGCCGAGATGATTGCCCACGCTGCGGAACTGGCGCGGGAACGCGCGGGCGCGCAAGCGACGGTCTGCGTGGTGGGCGATACGATATCGGACATTCGCGCGGCGCGGGCAAACGGCCTGCCGACCATTGCGGTGGCGACAGGGCAACAGTCGTTTGAAACGCTGATGGCACTGGAGCCGGAGGTGTGCGCAAGTTCACTCGCCGCACTCATGGAAAGAACGCCGGAGGCCGCGCCGTTTCTGCAAGGGCGGCCGTAGCAGGATGTCACGGAGTCTCCTCATCGCGGCAAGCTGTATGCTCGCACTGAGCACAACGGCACTTGCGCAGACACAGAGCAGCGCAGCACGGTCGCAGCCGCAGACCCGGCCCGCAGCGAGCGGGCGGCCGATGCAGAGCGTGACCAGCGAGCGGCCGCTCTTTACACCGCAATCGAAGGCCGCTGCGAGCAAGAAGCCGGAAAAGAAGAAAGTTGTTTCAGTGCGCGACCGCAACCGGGCCGAGGCGCTGGCTGCCAAAGGCACGCGCGCGCTGCTGGCCAGTCATGCGCGTGCAGCGATGCAGGACTTTGAGCGAGCGGCGAAGCTGGACCCTGAGAATCCGCGCTTTGATGCCGATGCCAAGATTGCGCGTGAGCATCTCGTGACGGAGCTGGTGCAGCAGGCGCACCGCGCGCGCATGCAGGAGCATCCCATGCAGGCGCAGAAGCTGCTCACGGAGGCGCTGCAGATGGACCCGCACAATGCGGAGGTAACGCAGCACTTTGACGACCTGCCGCCGGTGGGCGCCGCAGGCTTTGACGCCGGCAAGGATATTCAGGTGAGCGCGCCGCCGGTGGTGCTCGATCCGCTGCCTGGGCGGCACAGCTTCCATCTGTATGCTTCCGCGCAAATCCTGCTGCAGCGGGTCATGCAGGCGTGGAATATCGACGCCACCAGCACCAGCGAAGTGAAGAACGAACCGGTACGCTTTTATGTCGATCAGGTGGGCTTTGAGCAGGCGTTGCATGCCGTGGAGCTGGCCACCGATACCTTTGCCGTGCCGCTTGATCCGGCACGGGTGCTGTTTGTGCCGGACACCCCGGAGAATCGCCTGCAGTATGAGCGGCTGGCCATGGAGACGGTGCAGTTGCGGGGCGTGCCGGAGCACGAGCGCACGCACCTGATCGAGATTGCGCACAATGCCTTCAACATCAAGCAGGCGAACTACGACGCCTCGCAGCAGGCCCTGACGCTGCGCGGACCCGAGCGCGACCTGAAGGGATTCAACGAGACGCTGACGCAACTGCTCAAAGGGCAGAGTGAGATTCTGCTGGATGTGCGGATGTATGAGATTGACCTCACGCATGCGCATAACGTGGGAGCTGAGCTGCCGAATCAATCGACGGTGTTCAATATTCCTTCGGAGTTGAACTCGGTCATCAACAACAATCAGAGCCTGATTCAGCAGATTATTTCGAGCGGGCTGGCCTCGCCGGGCGATTATGCGGCGATTGCGGCCATTCTGATTGGCTCAGGAGCCGTGACGAACAGCATTCTGAACAGCCCTTTTGCCTATTTTGGCGGCGGACTCGGGCTCACGGGCCTCACCTTTGGCAACGGGGGCGTACTGAACGGCTCACTGACGGCCTCGGCGGTTCACTCCCTTGACCAGATGCAGATACTGGCGCAGAACCAGGAAGACGAAGAGGTGCGCAGTGGCACGCGCTACCCCATCATTACGTCGAGCTACTCCAATCTGAGCAGCACCGGCACCTCCATCCCCGGGCTGACGTCGCCGGGCGTTTCGAGCGCGCTGCAGAGCCTGGGCATCAGCTCCAGTTCCCTGCTCTCCACCCAGGAGACGATTCCCCAGGTGCAGTATGAAAACCTCGGCCTGACGCTGCATGTGACGCCGTCGGTGACCGGGCGCGGCAACGTGGCACTGAAGCTTGATCTGAAGCTCGACACGCTGGAGGGCCAGTCGCTCAACAGCATTCCGGTGCTGAATGACCGCGAGCTGACGGCCATCACGACAGTCAAGCCGGGAGCGAGCGCGATGATTATGAGCAGCATGAGCCAGCAGTTGTCGAATGCCGTGACGGGAATCCCCGGCCTGAGCGAGCTGCCGGGCTTTGGCAACGCCACAAACAGCGATGCGAGCAAGAATATTTCGCGGCTCGTGATTGTGGTGACCCCGCGCATTGTGCGGCGCGTGCATGCGGAAGAAGCCGGGCCGGTAATTCTGTTTCCCGCGCATTGAGGCTTGCGCCTTCTGCCCGAGATGGAAATGCCCGCCTTCAGCGGCTGGTTCCCTATCCGGGGGGGGGACCAGTGCCAAAGGCGGGCTTTGGGAGGGGCTTTTAGAACGCAGTCAGTGCAAAAACAGCAGATCAGGTAAAAGATGCAAGGCTAAGCTATTTTTTTGAGGCCGCGTCGTAGCTCATCGACGGGTTTATGACGAAGAGATCGCTTTGCGAGGATTCGACAGCCTTGTCCTCCATCGCCTGCAGCATCTGCAACTGCTCTTTGCCGACGGCCTTCGCCAGTTTGGCGTCATCGCCCATCATGGCATCCACGGTGCCCAGCGAGGACAAGGGGGCCACGATGAGCACGGTGTTGGCGCTGCCCACGCCGTACATCTTGTCATAGACATACCAGTGCGACTCGGGGACGGCGGTCTCAAAGGCTTTTTTGTAGAGCGCGACCAGGCGGTCCCAGTTGGCCATTTGCCCGGGGCGAATCTCGTACCGCGTGATCTCGACGAACGGATGGTGCTTCGTGCTGGTGTCGATTGAGCTTTGATCGCTGCGCAGCATATAGACGCTGGACATCGAGGCCGTCTCCATCGGTGCCTCCGCCTCCGCAATGGAGCGCATGGAGGCCACGTACTGGGGGTTGGCGTAACGAATGCCATGCTGCTTTGCCATTTCGGCAAAGGAGTTGAAGCCGGCCACGGACAAAACCGTAGGGGGGCCGGTGATGTTCTGCCACTGGGTATAAGAGACCTGAGAATGAATCGCCTGGTCCGCCTGCACCCCCTTGGCCTCTTCGAGGGCGTAAGCATGCATCATGCCGGGCTTGATGCTCGTGTTTTCCAGCCAGATGTACTTGTGAGGAGCGTGGCTTTGCGCGGCAGAAGCCTGGGCCAGAGCGGCCGAAGCTGAGCTAAAAGCCAGCCCAGCCAATGCAAGGCAAAGAGGTACTGCGTTCCGGATAGTTGCTTTCATAGGTGCTCCCTCCATGGAGCGAACTGCGTTTCGTGATGCTCGGGAAGATGGAGGGGGGAGGGTGCCTGGGCCGAAAAGAAGTCTGACGCCAAAGAGCGCCGGACTGCAGGCGGCAACCAAGATTCCTGAGTGGAGTAATCGTAAGCGTAGCCCTGCGCTTTGTCGAGAAGAAAATCAGGACGCTAATTCGGCGCGTGCGCGCTCTGGCGACCCTGGAATTGCTGCAGCAGACCCTGTGCTCTCTACGGCAAATCGCCAAAGCAAAACCCCTCCGAGAGGAGGGGTTTTGCTCTTTCACGGAAACTGTGCCTCAGTCGTAGTATTCAAGACCGATGTGGGTGATGAGGTCTTCGCCCATGATGTGGCGCAGCGTGTTCTTGAGCTTCATGAGCTGGATGAACAGGTCGTGCTCGGGGTAGAGGCCCGGCGCCGTCTGCGGCGACTTGAAGTAGAAGCTCAGCCACTCCTGAATGCCGAGGTGGCTCAGCTCAGGCGAACGCTTGGCCAGATCAAGGAAGAGCACGAGATCGAGCGCGAGCGGCGCGGCGAGGATGGAGTCGCGGCAGAGGAAATCGACCTTGATCTGCATCGGATAGCCGAGCCAGCCGAAGATGTCGATGTTGTCCCAGCCCTCTTTGTTGTCGCCACGTGGCGGGTAGTAGTTGATGCGGACCTTGTGGAAGATGTCCTTGTAGAGATCGGGGTGGAGGCTGGGCTGCAGGATGTACTCGAGCACGCCGAGCTTCGACTCTTCCTTGGTCTTGAAGGATTCCGGATCGTCGAGCACTTCGCCGTCGCGGTTGCCGAGGATGTTGGTCGAGTACCAGCCGCTCAGGCCGAGCATGCGGGCCTTGAAGGCCGGGGCGAGCACGGTCTTCATGAAGGTCTGGCCGGTCTTGAAGTCCTTGCCGCAGATGGGCGCGCCGGTCTGCTTGGAGAGCTCGATCATGCAGGGCAGATCGACCGTGAGATTGGGCGCGCCGTTGGCGAAGGGAATGCCTTCCTTGAGCGCGGCGTAGGCGTAAATCTGCGAGGGCGCGATGGCGGGATCGTCATTGACGAGCGCCTTCTCGAAGGCCTCGATGTTGTCATGGATGGGCGTGGGCTCGAGGAAGATCTCGGTCGAGCCGGTCCAGATCATGACGACGCGCTCGCACTTCTCCTTGAACGCCTGAATGTCAGAGCGCACCTGCTGCGCGAGGTCGCACTTGCTCTTGCCCTTTTTGACGTGGGTGCCGTTGAGGCGCTTGACGTAGTGCTGGTCAAAGACGGCCGGCATGGGCTCGATCGATTCGAGGTAAGGCTGGATGGTGCGCAACTGGTCGTTGTCAAGCACCTGCGCGTGCCTGGCCGCCTCGTACATGTTTTCGGGGAAGATGTCCCAGCCGGTGAAGACCACGTCGTCGAGCGAGGCGAGGGGGGCAAAATCCTTGATGAGCGGCGATTTGCCGTCGGTACGCTTGCCGAGGCGGATGCTGCCCATCTGCGACAGTGATCCAATGGGCTTGGCCAATCCTTTGCGGACGGCCTCCACACCCGCGATCAGCGTGGTGGCAACGGCGCCCATGCCGACCACCATGACTCCCAGTTTTCCGTTTGCTGGCTGAATTTTTGATGACATTGCTTTCTTCGCCTGCTCTCTTCCTTCCAGTGTTGATTGCACGAATCTTCAGTTTCTGACGCGGAGGCATGGTTTGGCAATGCCGTCTGGCTTAACGGCAGCATTGGGGGGCTGAGTGGAGGCTAGGCCTGCGTGGGCCGTTCCCGGTTTTTCCAGTGGCTCCAGACGAACCAGGCCAGGGCGAGCAGAACCACGATTTCGACGCCGAGCTGGTAGCGGTGGAAGGCGGCCTTGAACTGCGGATTTGTGTCCCAGGCGCGGCCCAGACGCATGCCGGCGTAGGCCAGCAGGAAGCACCAGGGCCATGAGCCGAGAAACGTATAGAGATGGAAGCGGAGCTGGGGCATGCGGGCAATGCCGGCCGGCAGCGCGATGACGGCGCGAACCAGCGGCAGCATGCGGGCCGTAAAGACGGTGATGCTGCCGTAGCGCTCAAAGAAACGCTCGGTGCGGTCCAGGTCGCGGGTGCTGAGCAGCACGTAGCGGCCATAACGCTCCACAAACGGGCGGCCGCCGATGGCGCCGATCCAATAAGCAACGGCCGAGCCGAGATTGCATCCGATGGCTCCGGCAGTGGCCACCCAGAAGAGATTGAGCCGCCCCATCTCTACCAGATAGCCGGCAAAGGGCATGATGACCTCGGAGGGCATGGGCGTGCAGGCCGACTCAATGGCCATGAGCAGGGTGATGCCGGTGTATCCGGTGGAGGAGATGACAGAGATGATGAAGTGGGCCAGGAGCGCGAGGATTTTTTCACTCATTCGTGGGAAGTATACGGGAAGCGGGACGCTGCTGCCGTGAACGCACGGCGGGGCGTGCAACTGGATACAATGCGTGCATGGCCGCCTTGAAGATCACGAAGAAGTCCCCTGCAAAAGCAGCCCAGACAGCGCCGAAGCGCGCCACGGCCAGGAAGGCCAGGACTACGCCTTACAAGGCCGCTGCGGCCCCGGCTCGTAAAGCGAGATCGACTGCCGCGGGTGTGCCCCGCGAGAGCGCCAAAGCTTCCTCTAGAAAAGCAGATCGCTCTCCGGAGCGCGTGGCGGAGATTTTGCGGCGGCTCCAGGCGGCGTATCCCAATGCCGAGTGCGCGCTGCTTCACCGCTCGCCGTGGGAGCTGCTGGTGGCGACGATCCTCTCGGCGCAGTGCACCGACGCGCGGGTGAATATGGTGACTCCGAAGCTCTTCCGCGACTTCCCTACTCCGCAGGCGATGGCGCAAGCCACGCCCGAGGCGATTGAAGAGTACGTGAAGAGCACGGGCTTTTATCGCAACAAGGCGAAATCGATTCACGGGGCGGCCAGGCGGCTGGTGGAGGTATATGGCGGCAAGCTGCCCGAGACGATGGACGAGCTGCTGACGCTGCCGGGGGCGGCGCGCAAGACGGCCAACGTGGTGCTGGGCGTCGCCTTTGGCAAGGCCGAGGGCGTGGTGGTGGACACGCATGTGCTGCGGCTCTCAAACCGTCTGGGGCTGGTGGATTCGGACGACCCCAAAAAGGTGGAGCAAGAGCTGATGCAGATTTTGCCGCGGGAGAGGTGGATTCAGTTCTCGCACGAGATGATCTTCCACGGGCGGCAGGTGTGCGACGCGCGCAAGCCGAAGTGCGATGTCTGCACGCTGGAGACGCTGTGCCACTCCGGGGATAAGACGTGGTCTTCGACGGGAATGTGAATGAGGATTCGCATTGGAGAGGACGCCAGGCGGGTTTTTCAAGTGTAAGCCTTTTATTTTGCAAGACTTGCCCGATTAAGTGAATGCGGATTCACATTTTTCCGTCATTTTTGACCGATTCTGCCGGTAAACCTGCTGAAATGTGCGGCTTGAAGAAATGCGAATGGTGATTCGCATTTTGCGTGATTTTTTCGCCTCGCAATCCGGATGAAGAGACGGCCTGGCCTGGCTTGACGTATGCCATTCATAAATAAGGATATAGCGCCATCCACGTCCGGGCTATAAATGTGACTCAGCATTCACATTTATAGCAGCGGGAAAGAGAGGACGGGCCGAGCTTGCCCCTGTATCGATGGTAGTGGTTTTCGGGGTAATTCCAGGCAAAGCGGCGGGGACACGAAAGACGCCGGCGCGCGGGACCGGCGGGAAGCAGGGCGGGAAGCAGCCGGGGGGGTATTGGCGAGCGTGTACCGGAGGGGGTTACCGCGGGCTGAGGAGTTTCCAGCAGGAAGCATTTTGGCGGCCAGATTGCTATTTTTTTCCACGAGGCGACTTAAATCTTTCCTTAATTTTCATCCAACCAAATTGCCATGATGATTGAGGAACCCGGTGAATTCATTGACCGACTGCGGCGCGAGCTTCAACTTGCCCGCGAGCGGGAGGGCCTGTTGATGCGGATCTACGCGGCCACGCGGACCGAGGATGATCCGGGGGAGATGACGCACAGCGCCGCGCGCCTGTTGTGCCAGCACATGGGCGCCGGGCGCTGCGTGTACGCGGAGGTGGAAGAGGACGGGGACAGCCTGGCGGTGATTGGCAATTACGCCGAAGGCATGCCGCCGATGACGGGGCGATACCGTATCCGGCAGTTCTCAGAGGCGGCGTGGGAGCTGCTGACGGCCGGGGAGCCATTTGTGGTGGAGGATGCGGAGAGGGATCCGCGCTGCCGGGCGCAGGTCGAGGAGTTTCGCGCCGCGGGGGTGCGGTCCACGATTTCGGTTCCGCTGAGGAAGCAGGAGCGGCTGACGGCGGTTCTGGCGGTACACTGCGCTCGCGCGCGGCGGTGGGCGGCGCAGGAGGTGGCGCTGGTCTGCATGGTGGCGGACCGCTGCTGGGAGTCAGTGGAGCGGGGCCGGGTGCTGCGCGCGCTGGAGGCGGATCGCGAGGAGCTGCGGCGCAAGTCAGAGGAGATTGAGCGGCAGCACGCGGAGCTGAAGACGATTTATGACACCGCGCCGATCGGGCTCGCCTACTTTGACCTGGATGACTACCACTACCTGCGGCTGAATGCGCGGCAGGCTTCGTTTTTCGGCCTGAAGCCGGCGGACATTGTGGGCAAGACGCTGACCGAGATGGCTCCGATTCCGGGCTTGCGGGAGCTGTTTGACGGGGTGGCCAAGGGGACGCCGGTGATCAACTATCCGCTGGAGGGGACGCTGGCGACAGACCCCACGGAGTATCGCTACTGGCGGGTGAACTATTTCCCGGTCTATGGCGCGGAGGGTACGGTGCAGGGCATTACGGCGGCCTCGCAGGAGATTACGAAGCAGAAGAGGGCGGAGACGGCGCTGATCCAGAGCGAGAAGCTGGCGGCGGTGGGGCGTCTGGCGGCGTCGATTGCCCATGAGATCAACAATCCACTGGAAGCGGTGACGAACATTCTGTACCTGGCGCGGACGAACGATGACCTGGAGCAGGTTCGCGAGCTGCTGCAGACGGCGGATGCGGAGCTGCGGCGCGTTTCCGCGATCACGATGCAGACGCTGCGCTTTCACCGGCATCGACCAGCCCGCAGGAGGTAGATTCGGCGGCGCTGATGGAGGAGATTCTGAACGTCTACCAGGGGCGGCTGCTGAACACGCATACGAAGGCGCTGACGCGGCTGCGGGCGCGGCGGCCGATCCGGTGCTTTGGGGGCGAAATTCGGCAGGTGCTGGCCAACCTGATTGCCAACGCACTGGACGCGATGAACCACTGCCCCGGCGCCCTGCTGCTGAGAACGCGCGAGGCGACCCACTGGCCCACGGGGCAGCGCGGCATCGTGTTCACGGTGGCCGATACCGGCTCGGGGATTGCGAAGGAGACGATGCAGCGGCTCTTTGAGCCGTTTTTTACGACCAAGGGCACGATCGGCACCGGGCTGGGGCTGTGGGTGAGCCGCGAGATCGTGGACCGGCACCGGGGTATCTTGCGGATGCGGTCGAGCCAGGCGAAGCGCCTGCATGGGACGGTCTTCACGGTGTTTCTGCCGTTTGAGGCGGTGGTGCGCTGACGGGGGCGCTTTGACCGGGCCGGAATGAGATGGCCGCGCGGCGGCGGGGTGGAAGCGGCGTTTGACGGCGAAAGGCGCATCGAAGCAAAGGCAGGTGCGGTTGCATGCGGCAATCGCCGGCTTCCCACCGCTTTTTGAGAGCAAGAAGGACAACGAATGACAGGCAAGAACTACCAGATTCTTGAAGGCCATCCCCTGCCCCGCGGCGCGACGTGGGATGGCAAGGGGACCAATTTTGCAGTGTTTTCAGCGCATGCCACCAAGGTGGAGGTGTGCCTGTTCGATGAATCGGGAGAGAACGAAGAAGCCCGCATTGCGCTGCCGGAGTACACCAACCAGATCTGGCATGGCTACGTCGCCGACATCAAGCCGGGCACGCGCTACGGATACCGCGTGCATGGGCCCTATGAGCCGGAGAAGGGTCACAGGTTCAATCCGAACAAGTTGCTGCTCGACCCCTATGCGACCGCGCACAGTGGGCATATTGAGTGGAATCCCGCGCTGTTTGGATACCAGATGGAGTCGATGGATGACTTGACCTTCGACGAGCGCGACAGCGCACCCTACATGCCGAAGTGCATCGTGGTGGACCCGAACTTTGACTGGCGCGGACAGACGCGGCTGACGCGGCTGCGCGTTCCCTTTGACGAGACGGTGCTCTATGAAATGCACGTCAAGGGCTTCACGAAGCGGAATGAAAAGGTGCCAGATCATTTGCGCGGCACCTATGCCTCCTATGGGACGAAAGAAGTGCTGGACTACATCTGCTCGCTGGGTGTGACTTCAGTCGAGTTGCTGCCCATTCACGCCTTTGTGCATGACAGCCACCTGATCGAGAAGGGATTGTCGAATTATTGGGGCTACAACACGATCGGCTTTTTCGCGCCTGATCCCGGCTATGCTTCTGACCCGGCGGACACGCTGAAGGAATTCAAGGAGATGGTCTCGCGGTTTCATGACGCGGGGCTGGAAGTGATTCTGGACGTGGTGTACAACCACACGGGCGAAGGCAATGAAAAAGGGCCGACACTGTCGTTCCGGGGCATCGACAACGCGAGCTATTACCGGTTGCTGCCGGACAATCCGCGCTACTACATCAATGACACCGGCACGGGCAACACGCTGAATGTGACGCATCCGCGCGTGCTGCAGATGGTCACCGACAGCCTGCGCTACTGGGTAGAGCAGACGCATGTGGACGGCTTTCGCTTTGACCTGGGCACGATTCTGGCACGCGAGCCGAATGGATTCGACAACCGCAGCGGCTTTTTGAAGGCCGTATGCCAGGACCCGGTGCTTGGCTGCGTGAAGCTGATTGCCGAGCCGTGGGACTGCGGCCCGGGCGGCTACCAGGTGGGGGCGTTTCCGCCGGAGTGGGCAGAGTGGAATGACCGCTTTCGCGATGATGTGCGCGACTTCTGGCGAAGCGAGACGCATGCCGCAGCGCTGACCGAGAGGCTGTGCGCATCGGCGTCCACCTTCAACTTTGAGGGGCGCAGGCCGTGGTCGTCAGTGAACTTTATTACCGCGCATGATGGTTTCACGCTGAACGACCTGGTGAGCTACAACGAGAAGCACAATGAGGCCAACGGCGAAGGCAACCGCGACGGCAATGACAACAACCTGTCATGGAACTGCGGCGCGGAAGGCCCCACGGACAATGAAGAGATCAACGCGCTGCGCCACCGGCAGATGCGGAACATGCTGGCGACGATGCTGCTCTCGCAGGGCACGCCGATGCTGGTGGCCGGCGATGAGTTCGCGCGCACGCAGGGCGGCAACAACAACGCCTATTGCCAGGACAACGAAATCAGTTGGGTGGACTGGAGCCTGGCGGAGAAAGAAAAGGCACAGGTGAAGTTTGTGCAGCGGCTGACGGGGCTGCGGCGCAAGTATCCGATTTTGCGGCGTAATTTGTTTTTGACCGGCGACTGGAACGAAGAGCAGGGCCTCAGGGATGTGACCTGGATCAACGCCAACGGCCGCGAGATGGAAGACCAGCACTGGGGTGACACGAACATGCGCTGCTTTGGCATGCTGCTGGACGGCCGCTCGCCGGTGAGCGGAGTGAAACAGCGCGGCACCGAGGCCACGCTGCTGATGATCGTCAACGGGCATCACGACCTGGTGGAGTTTACGCTGCCGGAATCAAACGGTGGCTCATCATGGGCGCTGCTGATCGACACCAACATTGAAGACATGTGCGCGCAGCAGCAGAAGGAGACCTTCTCGATTGGCGATACGTATCAGGTGACGGCGCGTTCGCTGCTGCTGTTGCAACTGGTGTGCGAGGATGCGGGGGCGGAGGGTGTGCCGAAGTCGTGCGGCTGAGCGGGAAATCACAAGGGGGGATGGGCAGTAGCCCATCCCCCCTTGTTTGGCGTGAAGCATTTTCATCCGCCGAATTAATGGTTGAGGGTGCGCACGACTGCATCGACCAAGCCGTCGACGGAGTGCGGGTCGGCTTCGGCGGACGGTTCCCACTGGTGGTCGCGGAGCGTCTTGCTGGTGATGGGGCCAATGGAAATCGCCGGCAGCGTCGATGGAACGAAAGCGAGACCGGAGGCGCGCATCAGCTTGAAAAAGTTATCGACCGTCGAAGAACTGGTGAACGTAGCGGCGGCAAGGCCGTGTGGGGTTCCATCTCCAAAGAGAGTACGGATCTGAGCGAGGGACTCCTCGGGAATCTCGGTGCGATAGGCCTCGACGACATCGAGATGGACGCCCTGCTCGCGGAGCGCGTCGGGAATGACGTCGCGGGAGCGCGAGGAGCGGGCGAGCAGCACGCGCTGGCCGCGGAGCTTGTCGCCGAGGGCCTCAAGCAGTGATTCGGCGACGTACTTGTCGGGCATGAGGTCGATGTTCCAGCGCACGCGCGCGGCGGCCTTCGCGGTGGACGGGCCCACGGCGGCAATCTTCGGCATGGGGCCGTAGATGGCCTGCCCGGTTTGCGAGGCCGGCGAGACCATGCCCAGTTGCTCAATGCGGGAGAGCATGGCGTTGACGGTGTTGGCGCTGGTGAGAATGATCCAGTCGTAGCTGGAAAGCGTGCGCAAGGCGTGGTCGAGCGGTTCGTAGGTATCCGGCGGCAGAATGCGAATGGCCGGAACCTCGACGGGCTCGGCGCCGAGCGAGGCGAGAATCTGGGAAAGACGCCCGGCTTGATGTTCGGCGCGGGTGACAAGAATGCGGCGGCCAGAGAGCGGCAGCGACGAGGATGGCTTGGAAGTCACGACATGGGCCTCCTGCGGTAATTTTTTGGGTGTCACTGAATAGATTAAACGCGGCGTGCTTCTGGCCCCAAACAGAGGGGCGCGAGACAGCCCGGATAACTCAGGCGAAAGGCTGCGCGCCCTGGCGGAGCAGCTCTTCGGCAAGCTGGCGGCCCAGTGCCTCGGGCGAGAGGCCCTGCTGGTGCTCAAAGGCCACGCGAATGACAGGATGGGCCGCGCTGGACGCGGCTTTCGCAGCGGCTCCGGCGACGACGCCCTGAATGGCATACGCGCTCTCAGCACCCGGCACCGGCGCGCAGTGAATGCCGATGGGGACCTGGCATCCGCCGCCGAGAGAGGCCAGCGCGGTGCGCTCGGCCGTCACAGCATAGCGGGTGTCGGGATGGTCCAGCGAGGCCAGCGCCGCGATAGTTTCGGCGTCATCGGCCCGCGTCTCAATGGCCAGCGCGCCCTGCCCGGCGGCGGGGCACAGAATCTCTGGCGCGAAGCATTCACGGCGGTACTCGGTAAGACCCAGGCGCTCGAGTCCAGCTGAGGCCAGAACGATGGCATCGGCCTGCCCCTCGACCATTTTGCGAATGCGGGTGTCTACGTTGCCTCGGAATTCCTGAAAGCGAAGATCAGGCCGGTGGACGAGCAACTGCGCGCGGCGGCGTTCGCTGCTGGTGCCCACACAGGCGCCGTGCGGCAGACTGGCCAGCGACGTGTAGCGGGCAGAGAGCAGCGCATCGCGCGGGTCCACACGCTCGGGGATGGCCGCGAGGGTGAAGGCCGGGTCGAGACTCGTGGGCAGATCTTTGAGGCTGTGGACGGCGAGATCGATGCGGCCCTCGCGCAATGCCTCCTCAATCTCTTTGGTGAAGATGCCCTTGCCGCCCAGTTCGGTACTGACCTTGGCGAAGGTGACGTGCTGCAATGCGTCGCCAGTGGTGCGGATGATCTCAATGGTGACCTCGTGCCCAAGAGAGCGCAGACGGGCCGCGATGTGGTTGGCCTGCCAGAGAGCCAGTTGAGAGCCACGGGAGCCGATGCGCATCAATGACGTCTCGCCGGGATTTCGTCTGAGAGCGTAGATTCAGAGGCTGTCTCTGGTGCTGCGGATGCGGTACTTCCCTGCTCCTCATTGTGACCGCGAGCTTTTTCACGCTTCACGTCTTCCATGGAGACTCCGCTGCGCGGGCAGGCGAGATCGCCCCTGGGGCCGGTGCGCAGCACTGAAGGATCAAAGGCGGCCTGGATGGCGCGCACGGCAGCGTCATCGCCGGTCTGCGCGGCGGAGCGTAGTGCCTGCTTGGGCAGGTGCAGAAACTTGTTCATGAGGCCGCGGGTGAGCATTTTCACGGCAGCGTATTGCTCGTCTGTCATGGACTGCATGCGGGGCGCGAGGCGCTGCAGCTCGGCCTCGCAAAGCGCTTCCACGGTTTGCTGCATGCCCGAGATGACGGGACCGATCTCAAGGGAGCGGCGCTTCTGCTCAAATCTGGCAGCCTCGGCCGCGACGATCTCTTCGGCCAGCCCGGCCTGGCGTCTGCGATCGGTGAGATTGGCGCTGGCGACCGATTGGAGGTCGTCAATATCATAGAGAAACGCGCCTTCGAGGCGGTTGACCTCGGGCTCGACGTCGCGGGGCACGGCAATATCGACCAGCAGCATGGGCTTGCGGCGGCGGCGATGCAAAAACTGCTGCACGTGAGCGGCGGTGAGAATGGGCCGGGGCGCGCCGGTGGAGGTGATGAGGATGTCGGGCACGTCCTGCAGGGAATACACAGCTTCAAAGGAGATGGCCTCGCCGTTGAACTGCGCCGCGAGCGCCTCAGCCCGCGCGAGGGTACGGTTGGCCACCACGATGCGGTTGGCGCCGTGATGCACGAGATGGCGCGCGGCCAGTTCGCTCATTTTGCCAGCGCCCAAGAGCAGCACGCGCTTGCCGTCGAGCGAGCCGAAGATGCGGCGCGCCAGATCAACGGCGACCGAGGAGATGTTGACCGGGGCCGCGCCGATTTCCGTTTCCGTGCGGACTCGCTTGGCCAGGGCGAAGGTGTCCTGCAGCAGCCGGTCAAGCTGGGTGCGGACGGCTCCGTTCTCTTTGGCGGCGGCGTAGGCGGCTTTGACCTGGCCAAGAATCTGCGACTCGCCGAGCACGAGCGAATCAAGGCTGCAGGCGACACGGAAGAGATGACGAACGGCCTCGGCCTCGCGGTGGTGGTAAAGATGCTCGCGCACGCCGGAGCCGGAGAGCTGGAAGCGCTCCTCAAGAAAGGCGGCGAGGTCGGGCTCAGGGGTGCGTTCGCGATGCGCGAGGAGCAGCTCGACGCGATTGCAGGTGGAGAGAATCATGGCCTCTTCGACGCCGGGCAGCGCGAGCACCTCGGCGGTGATGGCGGGCAGGGCGTCTTCAGGAATGCTGAGGCGCTCGCGCAGTTCGACGGGCGCGGTCTTGTGATTCAGTCCTGTGAGCAGAAGGTTCATGGCAGGCTGAACCTGTGCACGGAGCTGACAAGATTGGCGGCGTAAACGCTGATCATCGCTAAGATGATGAGCGAAGAGAGGTAAACGGCTCGTCTTCCGCGAAATCCGGTACTACGCCGTACATAAATCATGAGCACATATAGCAGCCACGTCACAAAGGACATGAGAATTTTGGGGTCGGCGAAGTAGCGGGCTCCGGAGCGCTCCTGCGCGATGAGCGAGCCGGCGAGGAGCCCGGCCGTCATGCAGAGAAAGCCGGCAATGAGCAGCGACTGCGCGATGCGGTCCATGGTGTCGAGCGGGGGCAGCCACTCCGTGAGCCGGGGCGAACGCTTGTTCTTGAGACGATGCTCTTCCACCTGATAGAGGATGCTCGCCAGGAGGCTGAAAAAAAGCGCGGCATAGGCGGCGAGCAGCAGAAAGACGTGCGCGAAGATCCAGCCGCTGCGAATGTGTTCAGAACTGAAGGTGTAGCGCTGGTCAGAGATGGCGGGCACGATGGTGAGCAGCAGCGACAGCGGCAGCGCGAAGACAGCAAAGGAAAACGTGCGGTAAGCCGCCCATACGAACAGAAAGATGAGCGTAACCAGCAGGGAGAGCGCGACCTGCACTTCATGGACGCCGGTGGGAATCCAGTGATGGGCCGCCGTGAGCATTTCGACCAGCGCCACCATCTGGAGCACGAAGCCGCCGACCGCCGCAGGCAGACAAAGCTGCTTCCACGTGGATTTGCCGCCAAAGACGGCGGGGATCGCGGCGACACTCGCGAGTCCGTAAAGAAAAACAGCGGCCCTGAGCCAGATCAGATACATACGCGGCGGTAATAACGATGACACTTCAGTATAGAGGACCAGCTTAAGTGCCGCTGCCTCATGAGGATGTAACGCAGCGCACATCGCTTTCGCCTTCTGTGCGCCATGTGGCTCTCATGGGACAAGATGCAGGGGATGCCGCCGCCGTCTGCTGCGATACTGAGCCGTCAGGGGGGTCAACTTTTGATGCACGTATGGGAATGGCCGCTGCTGGTCCTGGTTGCGCTGGCCGCGTCTACGCTGGCGGCGGTGACGGGGTTTGGCGGAGCGGCAGTGCTGCTGCCGGCGCTGGTGGCGATTTTTGGCGTGCGGGCGGCTATTCCGATCCTGACCGTGGCGCAATTGATTGGCAATGGCAGCCGCGTGTGGTTTAACCGGCGCGAGCTGAACTGGCGCGTGGTGGGATGGTTTGCGTGCGGAGGCGTGCCCATGGCGCTGCTGGGCGGGTATCTGTTTGCGTCTGCTCCTCTGGGCGGGCTGACGCGGCTGCTGGGCGCGTTTCTGTTGCTGGTGGTGGTCTGGCGGCATCTGCGGCCACGGCTGGCACGCAGCTTCCCTGCACCGGCCTTTGCGGCTATCGGCGCGGGGTCGAGTTTTCTCTCTGCGCTGCTGGGCAGCGTGGGACCGCTGATGGCTCCTTTCTTTCTAGCGTATGGGCTGGTGAAGGGAGCGTATATCGGTACGGAGGCTCTTGCGACGGTTGTCATGCACGTGACGAAGCTGGTGGCCTATGGGCAGACGGGGGTGCTGAGCTGGCGGAATGCCGGCATGGGGCTGGCGCTGGGTCCGGTGATGATTCTGGGGTCCTTTCTGGGCAAGCGGATCGTGGACCGGCTGCCGGAGCGGGTGTTTGTCTCGATCATCGAGGGGGTTCTGGTGGCGGCGGGTGTGCTGTTTCTTGTCCAGGGGTAAACACGGATCACAGAGGACGGCATAAACCCAGGATTGATGGGGTGTCAAAGACTGGCGGCGAGGCTTTCACAGGAGTGAATCGGGATCTGCGGCGCTGCTCGCAGCGGCCTCAAAGTGGGCATCTCTGTTCTTATGTGCTCACGCTTTGGGCGCACGGGAGAAGAGAAATGGATCATCGTGTACACGCGGGTGAAGTAGCTGAAGATCAGGTGACGGCTTATCTGGAACGGAACTCCTCGCAGTTGCCGAGCAGCTTTTTTCTGGGGGCGGCGCTGGCCTCGATGGTGGCGTCACTTTCGTTTCAGGTGGCGCACAAGGACAAGCAGGCGCTGTTTATCGGGCAGTGGGCTGCGCCTTTTCTGCTGCTGGGCATTTACAACAAGATGGTGAAGCAGCATGGCTCTGATGCGGTCTCGCGGGAAGAGCATAAAGACGCGGCATAGCCGCGGGCGGCGGGGAGTCCACTACACGCCGGCATGCCTTTCACGGTATGCTGGCGTATTCCCGTGCCTGAAGTTACGACCTCCTCTCAAGACGCGAATTTGACTCCGCTGATGCGCCAATACCAGGCCGCGAAGCGCGAGCACCCGGATGCCCTGCTGTTCTTTCGCATGGGCGACTTTTACGAGCTTTTTTATGAAGACGCCAAGATTGCGGCGCGCGAGCTGCAGATTACCCTGACGGCCCGCGACCGCGAACGCACGCAGCCGATGTGCGGCGTGCCCTACCACGCGGTGGATGGGTACCTGTCACGCCTGCTGCGCATGGGCTACCGCATTGCCATCTGCGACCAGATGGAAGACCCCAAGCTCACCAAAAAGATTGTGCGCCGCGAGGTGACGCGCGTGCTGACGCCGGGCACGGCGATTGACGCGGCCTTCAGCGCCGGGCAGAACAACTACCTGGCGGCGCTGCACCGGGTGGGCGACGCCGCGGGGTTGGCGTATCTGGATTTATCGACGGCAGATTTTCGCGCCACGGAGTTTCGCGGACCCGAAGCGCTGGCGATGGCGCTCGACGAGTTGGGAAAGATTGCACCCAGCGAGCTGATTTTTGCTGCGGGCGAAGGCTGGGCCAACGCGCCCGAGGCACCGGCGGAAGTGGCGCAGGTGAAGACCTGCTCCGCGCTGGAAGACTGGGTGTTTGCCGCCGAATACTGTCTGCCTCTGCTGGAGCGGCAACTGGGCGCGCAGTCGCTCGATGGCTTCGGTCTGGCCGGACACACGGCGGCGGCCACGGCGGCGGGCGCGATCGTGCATTACATCCGCACGACACAGAAGAGCGGCCCGGAAGATCAGGGGCCGGTGCATGTGGACGCGCTCTACTTTTATGAGCGCAACGAGCACCTGCATCTGGACCAGGTGAGCGTGCGCAACCTGGAACTGGTGGAACCGCTTTTTCGCGACACGGAAGGCGACCCAACACTGTTTGGCGCGCTGGACGAATGCGTGACCCCGATGGGCAAGCGGCTGCTGCGAGCTTCGATTCTGCGGCCGTTGATGGACGCGGCGAGGCTCGAAGCCCGCTATGCGGCGGTGGATGCGGCGCGGAAGTCTCTGCTGGGCCGCGAGGCAGTGCGGCGCGCGATGGACGGCATTCTGGACCTGGAGCGGCTGCTGGCGAAGATTTCGCTCGAAAGCGCGGGACCGCGCGACGTGCTGGCGCTGGGCCACTCGCTGGGGCGGCTGCCGGAATTGCAATCGTCACTGTTGCAGATGGGCGAAGCCTGGTGGACGCAGACCGGTGAAGGGCTGGATCGCCTGGAAGACCTGCACTCGGCCATCGAGAAGACGATTGTGCCCGAGCCTCCGCTGACGCTGGCCGATGGCGGCGCGATTGCCGAGGGCGTGGATGCGGAGCTGGATGAGCTGCGCAGCATCAGCCACTCGGGGCGAAGCTCGATTGCAGCCATTGAAGAGCGCGAACGGCAGCGCACCGGGATTCCTTCCTTGAAGGTGCGGTTCAACTCGGTGTTTGGCTATTACATCGAGATCACGAAGGCGAATCTGGCGCATGTTCCGGCAGACTATGAGCGCAAGCAGACGCTGGTGAATGCCGAGCGCTTCACGACGCCCGAGCTGAAAGATTACGAGGTCAAGGTGCTGACCGCGCAGGATCGGTCTGTCGAAATTGAGAAGCGCATCTTTGCCGAGCTGCGGCGGCTGGTGCTCTCGCATGCGGCGCGCATTCGCCGGGTGAGCGTCATGATTGCCGAGATTGATCTGCTGGCGAGCTTTGCGCATCTGGCCAGCCTGCGCGGCTATACGCGTCCTCTGCTCGAATCTGAACCGGTGCTCGAGCTGATCGGCGCACGGCATCCTGTGATTGAGTGCCTGATGGAGCGCGCGGGCACGACGCGCTTTGTGCCGAACGATCTCTATGTGGATGCCACGGAGGCGACGCCGGAAGCGGCCTCGGCTCCGCACCTGCTGCTGATTACCGGGCCGAACATGGGCGGCAAATCGACCTATCTGCGGCAGGCGGCGCTACTGGTGATTCTGGCGCAGATGGGCTGTTTTGTTCCGGCCGAGCGCATGCGCTTCGGGCCGGTGGATCGCGTTTACACGCGCATTGGCGCGAGTGACAATGTGGCGCGCGGGCGCTCCACTTTTATGGTGGAGATGACCGAGACGGCGACCATCCTCAATACGGCGACGGTACGGTCGCTGATTCTGCTGGATGAGATGGGGCGCGGCACGGCTACCTTTGACGGGCTGGCGCTGGCCTGGGCCACGCTTGAATTTCTGCATGCGGAAGTGGGCGCGCGCACGCTCTTTGCCACGCACTATCACGAGCTGACCATGCTGGCCGAGCAACTGCCGCGGCTGGGCAATCTGCGCGTGGCGGTGAAGGAATCGCCCAAGGGCATCGTCTTTTTGCATCGCATGGAGCCGGGCGCGGCCAGCAAGAGCTACGGCATTGAAGTAGCGCGGCTCGCGGGGCTGCCGCCGCGCGTGATTCAACGGGCGCGGCAGGTGCTCAAGCAGCATGAGCGCTCAGAGCGCGGCAATGTGGAAGCGGAGACTGCTCCGGCGCTGCAGATGACCATGTTCACGCCGCTTTCCCAACAGATTTTGGATCGCCTGACGGAGACCGATGTGAACACGCTGACGCCGCTCGATGCGCTCAACCTGCTGCATGAACTGAAGACTGAGATTGCGCGCGGCGCAAAGAACGGAGACCGCTGATGCCCACGAAACTGAATGAAGTGCGCGAAGCCGCCGGGCGCGTGATGATGGTGGGATTGAGCGGCACGACGCTGACAGACCTGGAGCGCGCGTGGCTCAAGCTGATTCGCCCGACGGGCATCATTCTTTTCCGGCGGAACATTGAGACGATTCCGCAAACGGTGGCGCTGTTGCGCGAGGCAAGCCGCATCATCGACCGGCCCACGCTGCGCTGTGTGGACATGGAAGGCGGCATGGTGGACCGGCTGCGCGACGTGCTCACACCGATGCCCTCGCCGGCGCGGGTGTTCGCCACGCGCGATCCGCAGATGTTTTACCGGCACGGCAAACTGATCGGCAAAGCCGCGCACATGGCCGGCTTCAACGCAACGCTGGCGCCGGTGGTCGATCTCGCGCTGCCAAACTCCGCCGGGGTGATGAAGACGCGCGTGGTCTCCGCGCTTCCACACGAGGTGCGGCAGTATGCGCTGACATTTCTTGAGGGACTGGAGACGGAAGAAGTCTTCGGATGCGCGAAGCATTTTCCGGGTTTGGGCGGCGGCATTGTGGATTCGCACCTGACGATGCCGGTGATTGATCGCAAGTGGGCCGATCTGTGGAACGAAGACCTTGCGCCCTTTCGCTCGCTGGCACGGCGCGTGCCCATCACGATGGTGGCGCATGCGGCGTATCCGCTGGTGACGCACAATCACACTCCGGCATCGCTCTCGCCGCATTGGATTCAGAAGATTCTGCGCAAGCGCGTCGGCTTTCGCGGGCTGGTGCTCTCTGATGACATGGAGATGGGCGGCGTCCTCTCGCACTGCTCGATGGGCGAGGCAGTCATTCACGCGATTGCGGCCGGTACTGACGTGGTGGAGATCTGCCACAATCCAGCTTTGATTTTGACGGCCTACGAAGCGCTGATGCGCGAGGCCGAGCAGCGCGTCGCTTTCCGGCGTCAACTCTCGGCCGCGGCACGGCGCGTGGACGAATGGGCGCGGCGATGGAGCCTCATTCAAACCCAGACCCTGCGGAGCCCCACCGTGGCTCAGATCGATAAGTTGCGCGCGCAGATGGCGGCCTTTGCCAAGGAGTGCGCATGAAGCCGGAGACGCTGATCGTAGCAGGGGTAATGAGCGGCACCTCGGGCGATGGCATCGATGTGGCCCTCGCGGAGATTGGCCCGCGCACGATGCGCGGCGAGGGCAGCGTGCGGCTGAAGCTGCTGGCTCATGAGAGCTTCCCTTTTCCCAAAGCGCTGCGCGCGGCGGTGCTGGGGGCTCAGGATGCGAAAAGCATCTCGACCGCGGAACTGGCGCGGCTGAACTGGCGGCTGGGCATCGCGTATGCCGATGCAGTCGAGGCCACGCAGGAAAAGCATCAGACGGTCGCGCATCTGATTGGCTGCCATGGGCAGACCATCTATCATCAGGCGCAGCCAGCCGCCTATGCGGGCGAGCGCTTTGCCTGCACGTGGCAGATTGGCGAGCCGGCTTTGATCGCGACACGGTTACAAATTCCGGTGGTGTCAAACTTTCGCCCGGCCGATATGGTGGTGGGCGGGCAGGGCGCACCGCTCGTTCCCCTGCTCGACTACGTGATGTTTGCTGATACAAAAGTTGCACGCGTGCTGCAGAATATCGGCGGCATCGGGAACCTGACGGCGATTCCGGCAGGCGGCGGGGCGGACGAGGTGATGGCGTTCGATACGGGCCCGGGCAACATGGCGATCGATGCGTTGATGCAGCAGTTGTTTGGCAAGCCCTATGACCGCGACGGACGCATCGCAGCCAGAGGACGCGTGCTGGAGAGCATCGTCGAAAGCACGCTGCGCATGCCGTTCTTCCAGAAAGCTCCGCCAAAGTCCGCCGGGCGCGAGCAGTTCGGCGCGGCATTTACGCAGGCGCTGCTGGCCGCGTGCCGCAAAGAGCGCGCGACGAACGAAGACGTGCTGGCCACGGCAACGGCGATCACTGCCGAAACCATCGCACGCGGCTTCGCCCGGTTTGTGCAGCCCGTGATGGGCAGCGCGCCTGTCGAATACATCCTGTCCGGCGGCGGCGCGCGCAATCTTACGCTGGTGCGCATGCTGCGTGAGCGTCTGGAGCCGATGGGCTGCAAGCTTTTTGCGAGCGATGAGGTGGGCATGCCCGCCGCAGCCAAGGAGGCCGCGGCCTTTGCGCTGCTGGCCTACTGCACCTACTACGGATTGCCCGGCAATCTGCCCTCCGCGACCGGCGCCATCATGCCCGTGGTGCTGGGGACAATCTCACATGGCTGAGGCGCACGCCATCCCCTCAAAAGCAACAACCCCACTCGGGCCAACACCGGGCTTGCATGGTGCACCCGGCTTTTTTGTGCTGCTCGCGGTCTTGCTGCTCGCCCTGAGCGGCTGCGGCAATCAGAGTCCGCCGGCCAATACCGTAGTGATGGTGATTGAGAGCAGCCCCACGAATCTTGATCCGCGCGTGGGGCTCGATGCACAGTCGGAGCACATTGACCAGTTGCTGTTTGACGCGCTGGTGCAGCACAACAACCACTTCGGCTTTGCGCCCGATCTGGCGGTGAGTTGGGAGACGCCGAATCCGGTGACGTATGTCTTTCATCTGCGCAAGGACGTGCGCTTCAGCAATGGCCAGCCGCTGACCTCGCGCGACGTGAAGTGGACCTTCACGTCGATGATGGATGGCACGGTGATCACGGTGAAGGCCGGATCGTATGAAGATGTGCAGAGCATCGATACACCGGATGCGTACACGGTGGTCTTTCATCTCAAGCGGCCCGACAACAGCTTTATTGAGAATCTGGCCGATGGCGCCATTGGCATTGTGCCCTATGGCAGCGGGCGCGCATTTGGGCAGCACCCTGTGGGCACCGGGCCGTTCGAGTTTGTGAGCCAGCGATTTGATCGCGATGTGGTGATTGAGCGCACACCCCACTCCTGGCACGCGGAGCCGAAGATCAGGCGGGTACGCTTCGATGTGGTTCCTGACGCGACGACGCGGGCGCTCGAACTCGAAAAAGGCGCGGCCGACGTGGAGCTGAACAGCCTGCCGGCCGATACGGTGACAGCGCTGATGCAGAACCGCAACCTGGTGGTGGAAGCTGAGCCGGGCACCAATCTGAACTATGTGGTTTTCAATACGCGCGATGCAATTCTGCGGCATGTGCGGGTACGGCAGGCGATTGCCGCGGCGGTGAACCGCAAGTTGATCGTGCAGTCGCTGTTTCGCGGGCGCGCGCGGCTGGCCGAGAGCCTGCTGCCGCCCGAGCACTGGGCCTGGACCAGGACTCCGCCTCATGACTATGACCCCGCGCTGGCCAACCGGCTGCTGGATGAAGCCGGGTTTCCGCGCGGCAAGGATGGCATTCGCTTTCACCTGTCGCTCAAAACCTCGACCGATGAAACCACCCGCCTCATTGCCCTCGCCATGCAAGACGAACTGGCGCAGGTGGGCATTGCCCTTGACGTGCGCAGCTTTGAGTTCGCCACGTTTTATGCGGATTTGACCCACGGCGCGTTTCAGTTGGCCATCTCCCGCTGGATTGGCGGCAATGAGCAGCCGGATATCTTTCGCTACACCTATGCGGCCTCGGCGGTGCCGCCATACGGTGCCAATCGCGGCTTTTACGACAACCCGGATGTGAACCAGTGGATTACGGATGCGCAGACGGCTCCCACTCTGGCTGAAGAGAAGCAGGATTACGCGAAGATTCAGCAAACCGTAGCGCGCGAGCTGCCCACGCTCGATCTCTGGTATCTGGACACGGTGCTGGTACACACGCGTCGGCTCACGCATGTGCGGATCGTTCCCTTTCCGTCAGGCAATTTTTATTTTCTGGAGACGGTCGAGCTCAGGCAGCCTCGATCCTGACCTGCACACGGCCCAGCCGGGCGGCAATGTTGACCCAAAGCGATCCGGGCAAATCTTAGCCGCCGACGGTCATCTATATGTGAGTGCGATTCACTCACAATTCACACCTGCGCCTTGACATCTCCCAGAGGGATTGGAGTACATTAGCAATCAGAGGGTAACAGTGCTAAACGGTTCGGAGTATTCCCTTGCGAGCCCTGTCCTCATGCATAGGACACGTTGATGGGCACACACTCTCTGATGCAGATGCAACTTGATGTACTGACCGGCGGGCTGATCCCGCACAGTTTCCCCGGCTGCGGCAACGCACCGGAATAGCAATTCGCACGCAACACTCTGAAGGAGAAGCAACGAAATGGCAACGGCTACCGTAGCAACGACGTTCACCCCGCTCCATGACCGCATCCTGGTCCGCCGCATCGATGAAGGCGAGACGGTTCGCGGCGGCATCATCATCCCCGACTCGGCCAAGGAAAAGCCGCAGGAAGGCGAAGTGATCGCTGTGGGCAAGGGCAAGAGCAACGACGAAGGCAAGGTCTTCCCGCTGGATGTGAAGTCGGGCGACCGCGTGCTGTTCGGGAAGTACTCCGGCACCGAGATCAAGATCGACGGTGAAGAGTTCCTGATCATGCGCGAAGAAGAAGTTCTCGGCATTCTGAAGAAGTAAAACTGGCTGGCGTGAAGACCCACGCATGCCCAAACCGGGCTTGTATGGGGCACCCAGCAATCAAGATTGAGTAATAGAAGCTAAGGAGATTCAAAAATGGCAAAGCAGATTCTGCATGGAGAAGATTCCCGCCAGGCTATCCTGCGCGGTGTGAACACTCTGGCCGATGCAGTCAAGGTGACGCTCGGCCCCAAGGGCCGCAATGTGGTGATTGAGAAGAAGTTCGGTTCGCCGACGATCACCAAGGACGGCGTGACGGTGGCCAAGGAGATCGAGCTGAAGGATTCGCTCGAAAACATGGGCGCGCAGATGGTGCGCGAGGTTGCCTCGAAGACTTCTGACGTGGCCGGCGACGGCACCACCACCGCGACCGTGCTGGCTCAGGCCATCTATCGCGAGGGTGTCAAGACGGTGGCTGCCGGTGCCAACCCGATGGCGCTGAAGCGCGGCATCGACAAGGCTGTGGAGTCGATCGTGGGCAAGCGCGACGAGAACGGCAACGTGATTGGCGGCGCTCTGTCGACCTTCTCGAAGCCGGTTTCCGGTGACATGATTGCCCAGGTGGGCACCATCTCGGCCAACAGCGACGCGACCATCGGCACCATCATTGCCGAGGCGATGAAGAAGGTTGGCAAGGACGGCGTGATCACGGTCGAAGAGTCGAAGACTCTTGAGACCCAGCTGGATGTGGTCGAAGGCATGCAGTTTGACCGCGGCTACCTGAGCCCCTACTTCGTGACCGATCCTGACCGCATGGAAGCCGTCCTCGAAGATCCCTACATCCTGATCTACGAGAAGAAGATCAGCACCATGAAGGATCTGCTGCCCCTGCTCGAGCAGGTGGCCCGCAACGGCAAGCCGCTCGTGATCATTGCTGAGGACGTGGACGGCGAAGCGCTGGCGACCCTGGTGGTCAACAAGCTGCGCGGCACGCTGAACGTGGCTGCGGTGAAGGCTCCTGGCTTCGGCGACCGCCGCAAGGCCATGCTGGGCGACATCGCCATCCTGACCGGCGGCAACGCCATCACCGAAGATCTGGGCCTGAAGCTTGAGAACATCAAGCTCGAAGACCTGGGCCGTGCCAAGCGCGTCACCATCGACAAGGACAACACCACCATCGTCGAAGGCCGTGGCGAGGACAAGGCCATCGAAGGCCGCGTGAAGGAGATTCGCAGCCAGGTCGAGAAGACCACCTCCGACTATGACCGCGAGAAGCTGCAGGAGCGCCTCGCCAAGCTGGTGGGCGGCGTGGCCGTCATCAAGGTCGGTGCTGCCACCGAGACCGAGATGAAGGAGAAGAAGGCTCGCGTGGAAGACGCGATGCACGCAACCCGCGCGGCCGTGGAAGAGGGCATCGTTCCGGGCGGCGGTGTGGCGCTGGTTCGCTGCACCCCGGTGGTCGATGAGCTCATCAAGACGCTCGAAGGCGACGAGAAGATCGGTGCACAGATCATTCGCCGCGCTATCGAAGAGCCTCTGCGCCAGATTGTCGGCAACGCCGGCGAAGAAGGCGCTGTGGTGGTGGGCAAGATCCACGAGAACAAGGACACCAACTACGGCTACAACGCCGGATCGGGCGTCTTTGAGGATCTGGTCAAGGCCGGTGTCATCGACCCGACCAAGGTCACCCGCACTGCCCTGCTGAATGCCTCCTCGATCGCCGGCCTGATGCTGACGACTGAAGCGATGGTCGCTGAGATTCCTGAGCCGAAGGCGGCTCCGGCTCCCGGCGGTCACGGCGGCGGCATGGACGGCATGTACTAAGGGCCGGACGTCCAGACAAACGCGGCTTCGCCGCAAAGACAAAAGCCCTGCTCCGTGAGGAGCAGGGCTTTTCCGCTGAGCTCGTACTTTTATTTTGCGGCGTTTTAATGAATTCGCAGGGTCTGTGACGGACTCACAAGCGTCCCAAGGATGTTGTCCTGAGTAGATCATCGTCCTGTAATACCATTGAAAAATGAAAAAGAGAATTACTCAACTGGATGGTGTACGTGCGGTTGCCATATCAGCTGTATTTGTGCATCATGCGATGCACGTCCCCTTGCTCTGGATGGGAGTAGATCTCTTTTTCATCCTGTCTGGATTTTTGATTACAGGCATTCTGATCTCAAAGAAGCATGACTCTCTGTCATCGTATTTTGGACACTTTTATGCGCGCCGAGCAAAGCGCATACTGCCGCCTTATACGGTTCTTATGATCCTGGCGACCCTGTTTTTCGGAATCGGAAGTTGGATTCACCAGTGATATTTCTATCTCTTCCTGATGAACCTGCTTGTTGCTTTGCAGCTTCATGAGCCCGGAGTACTTGTCGTTCTCTGGTCTCTCGCAGTGGAAGAGCAGTTTTACCTTGTATGGCCGTTCGTTATTCGAGGGTTCAGCGAAAAGTCTATTGCGCGGCTTGCAGTTGCTATCCTGCTGGTGGTGCCGGCCCTGCGTTGGGTATGTACTCCATTCTTTCGCCTGGAGTGGCCGATTTATACGATGACACCGTTCCGGATGGACTGCCTGGCTGCAGGTGCGCTGCTGGCGGTCGTTGCAAGACGGCGACCTGAGTGGTTGCCCAAATACGGGTTGTATGGATTAGTGCTCCCTCCCGTCTGTTTTGTAGCGCTTCTCTGGCTTGGAAAGCACGGATACAGCACCTACGGAAACACCCAACTCGGCAATACTTTCATATATGAATGCACACTGTTGGCTTGCTTTGGCGTGATGATGTGGGCGCTCAGTGGAAAGTTTGTGGGGATGTTGAAGTGGCGTCCGGTTGTCTACATTGGCCGCATCAGCTACACGATCTACCTGACTCACCTACTGGCTATCTGGGTTTGCAGCCGTCTCATCCACAACCACCTGCTCGCAGTTGCTGCTGCTGCTTCGCTCGTGGTCGCGTTCGCGTCGCTGTCCTGGTTTGTAATGGAGAAGCCTTTGTTGGAAGGTGGATACCAAAAGAAGCTCTCCGCAGTGATGGTTTCTTCCTGAAATGGCTAGAACTGTAGCTGCCCAACATAATACTGCCAAGATTAAAAGCCCTGAAGCTCTACCCGCTGTTTACATGGGCCGGGGCAGCACGGACGGCACACGGCGGGCATAGTCGGCATAGAGTGGGCCGAACTGCTCGCGCATCCACTGTTCTTCGAGCCGCCACTTGAAGCGAAATGCGACGAGGATGAGCAGGAAGGCGATGGCGCCGCGCACCTGGCCGAGGGCGATGGCCGTACCGAGGAAGCCGGTAAGCAGGCCGGTGTAAATGGGGTGCCTCACGATGCGGTAAGGGCCGGTGGTGATGAGTTCGTGCCCTTGCTTGATGGTGACCGAGCGGCTCCAGTTGGCGCCGAGGTGCAGGCGCGCCCAGACACAAAAGAGTAGTCCGGCCATGGTGATGGCCGCGCCGAGCCAGAAGGTGACGAGGCCGGAGCGGTAGAACGGATCGTAGAGCCACGGCAGTGGCAGACGATGTGCGATGAGGAGGAGAAGGGCGCAGGCAAAGAGCACGACGCGCAGGGCGCGCGAGCGGGCGGGTTCGATCCGCTGGGTGGCCTTGGCTCCGACGGCCGCGATCCGCCAGTAAAGCAGAAATGCAACCCACATCACGATGAAGAGATAGTCGTAGACCCAGCGCATTTGCGGCTCCTAGCTATGAATGAAGGATATGACTGCAAAAGGATACGCAGGGGCCTGGCATTACGTTCCTTGCCTCCTCAAAAACACCGTGTAAGCCACGTTTCTGCTCATGTTCTTCCGTCAAGCAAGCTCGATCAGCACATCCCCACCCTCTATCCGCGTGGGATAGAGGTGAATGCATGCCTTGGCATTGTGCAGGGCGCAGCCCGTGCGCAGGTCAAACGCCCAGGCGTGCCAGGGGCAGATGATGCGACCCTGTTCGATCAGCCCCTGCCCGAGCGGGCCGCCGCGATGAGGGCACTCGTTGTCAGTGACGGTGAGCTGGCCGTCGACGGTGGCCGCGCAGAACAGGCGCTCGCCCAGGGGGATTTCGCGGGCCTCGCCCTCAGCGGGCAGATCAGCAGTGGAACAGAGGCGCAACCATTGCGGCATATCAAACAGCTCTCCAGGAGCGGAATCTTTCTCATGCTACGCTCGAACACAGGATGACTGAAGCGAATCAAGGCAGACCGGCAGAAAATCTGCCGCCAGCGGAGCAGAACCCCGCCTCAGTGGAAAAGCGCGACGCGCTGTGGTGCGCCACCTGCGGGCGGGCGGTCAACGATCCTCTGGTGTGCGGCGATTGCGCCACGGTGATTTGCCGTGTGTGCGGCACGCCGCTGGAGTCGCCCGATGAGCTGGCCTTTGGCTGAGCACTTTGCCGCAAGCCAGCGGCCTGGAAGGTAAATGGCAAAAAAGAAATCATCCAAACGCCCGGGAACGGTCTACTACGCGCCGGGCTCGCCTATGGCCCCACGCGGCTCGCAGACCCCGCTGGCGACGCTGCGCTGGGTGCTGGTGATGGCGTCATTCGCGGTGGTGCTGGCTCTTCTGGGCGCTTACGCGGTACTTTGCACGATGTTCTGGCAGAACCAGTGGGAGATGATCTTCGCGGTGCCCGGCTCGGCCGCTGCCAAGGTCACCGCCACACCGTCGAGTGTGGGCGTTCCTTTTGAGACCGTGGGCTTTCGCGCGACGGAGCCCGGCGAGACAGCGCTCACCGGCTGGTGGATTCCCGCAGCGAACAATGCCCGCTATGCGCACGATACGGTTCTCTACTTGCACGGTGCCAAGGCGTCTATGTCTGGCTCGCTGCCGGAACTGAAGACGCTGCACCAGATTGGCGTGAATGTGCTGATCTTTGACTATCATGGCTTCGGCGCGAGTGGCGGCCCGCATGCCACCGAGCAGCAGGCAGACGCCGATGCGCTGGCCGCCTGGAACTACCTGGTGCAGACCCGGCGCGTGCCGGAGGCTCGCATCGTTGCCTTTGGCTCGGGCGCGGGCGCGAGCTTTGCGGCCCATCTGGCGGCTACACATCCGGTAGGCGCACTCATACTGGCAGATATTTCCCCCACGGCCCACGAAATCTTTGAGCAGGATGCACGGGCGAGACTGCTGCCGATGGTGCTGCTGCAGCGCGAGCAGCTTGATCCGAGGCCAGCGCTCAAAACGCTGCGCACGCCGAAGCTTTTTTTGGCGTGGAAGGCCGGGAGCGACGCGCAAACGCGAGCAGACTTTGAGGCCGCGCGCGTGCCCAAGCGTTTTGCCGACCTGCGTCGGTCGCCGGAGAGCGAACGGGATGCGGTGCTGCGCAGTTTTCTGGATGAGACGGTGCGGTAGCCAGCCGGGGCAGCAATCCTCACGGCAACCTGATAGCCTGATGGTATGAAATTCGGCGTCCTGGTCTTTCCCGGATCGAACTGCGATCACGACACCTATCACGTCATTGCCGAGCTGGCGCAACAGCCGGTGACCTTCCTGTGGCATGACTCGCCCAGCCTTGAGAATTGCGATGCCATTCTGGTGCCCGGCGGCTTTGCCTATGGCGACTACCTGCGCACGGGCGCCATTGCCCGCTTTTCGCCGGTGATGCAATCGGTGAAGAAGTTTGCCGCTGACGGCGGCCTGGTGATGGGCATCTGCAACGGCTTTCAGATCTTGTGCGAGAGCGGCCTGCTGCCGGGCGCGCTCATGCGCAACGCCGGGCTCAAGTACATCTGCAAGCAGGTGCATCTGCGCACGGAAACGACGAACTCCCCCTTCACGCATGAACTCAAAAAGGGGCAGGTGCTGCAGATGCCCATCGGGCACATGGAGGGCAACTACTTCTGTGACGATGCCACGCTCGACGATCTGAAGCGCCAGGACCGCATTGCTTTCCGCTATGCGACGCCTCAGGGTGAAATCACGGCGGCGGCCAACCCGAACGGCTCGCGCGAAAACATTGCCGGCATTCTGAACGAGGGCCGCAATGTGCTGGGGATGATGCCGCACCCTGACCGGTCGAGCGAAGCGCTGCTGGGCTCGGCGGATGGATTTCTGCTCTTTCATTCACTGGTGCAGGCACTCGCGACACGCGCATGATCGATATTCACCATCACCTCATTTTCGGAGTGGATGACGGTGCCGCGGACATGGAGACCTCGGTGCGCATGGTGGAGATGGCCGCGAACGACGGCATCACACACATTGCCTGTACACCGCACGCCATCAGCCGCTTTCCCTACCAGTTTGAGGTGAATGCGGAGCGGCGCGCGATGATTCAGGAACGCGTGGGTGATCGCGTGATTCTGGGTGCGGGCTGCGACTTCCATCTGTCTTTTGACAACATCGAAGACGCGATCAAGAACCCGAAGAAGTACACCATCAACGGGAAGAATTACTTGCTGGTGGAGTTCGACGACTTCCACATTCCGCAGAGCATCACGGACACCTTTTACGAGTTGACGCTGGCAGGAGCGCGGCCCATCCTTACGCATCCTGAGCGCAACCTGCTGCTGCAAAAAGAGCCCGAGCGCATAGCGGAATGGCTGGAGCACGGCTGCCTCGTGCAGATCACGAGCAATTCGCTCACGGGCCGCTTCGGCAAAACGGCGCAGGCCATGGGCTTTCGGCTGCTCGACAAAGGCTGGGTGCATTTTCTGGCCACCGACGCGCACAACACTGAGTCGCGGCCACCGGTGATGAGCGAGGCGCGGCGGCTGGTCGCCGAGCGCTATGGCGCGGAAGTAGCTGAGCGGCTGTGTGTGACCAATCCCCTGGCTGTATTTGAAGGTCGGCCGGTTCCGAAGGCTCCCAGGCCACGCTATGACGAAGTGGAAGATCCAGAGCCGGAGCGCGGCGGCTTTTTGTCGCGCATTTTCAAACGCAAGTAACTCGTAACGGTTTCAGCTACAAACCCAGTCCACCGTCCACGGCCAGAATTTGCCCGGTGATGAAATGCGGTCCTGCGGCGAAAAAGAGCACGGCGGCGGCTACATCCTCAGCCTTGCCGTTGCGTTGCATCGGCGTCTTCGCAGCGAAATGCTCGTAGCCTTCCGTCACTTCCCCATTCACAATCATGCCGGGTGCTATGCAGTTCACGCTGATGGCGGGCGCAAAGGCCTTGGCCATGGTGAGTGTCAGCATGTGCAGGGCGGCCTTTGATGTGCAGTAGTGGGCGTGCGTGGCCCAGGCATGCATGCCGCCAAGCGAGCCGATGTTGATGATGCGCCCCTGCGCGGCCTTGAGGTGCGGAAACGCGGCCTGCGCGACCAGGAACGGGCCTCGCGTGTTGGTCTCAAACATCGCGTCCCATTGCGCGAGTGAAATTTCTTCAAGCGGCGCGGTCTCAAAGCGTCCCGCATTGTTGACCAGAAGATCGAGCCGTCCAAAGCGCGCCACCGCCGCATCCACGGCGGCGGTGATCGAGTCGGGGTCGCGCACATCCGCCTGCATGGCGATGGCTTCGACGCCGAGTTCCTGCAGTTCGCGCAGCGTTTGGGCGGCGTCGCTCGCGGACTCGCGGTAAGTGATGGCGATATTGGCTCCGGCCCCGGCCAGAGAGAGCGCGAGTGCGCGCCCAATGCGCCGCGCCGCGCCGGTGATGAGTGCAGTCTTGCCTTCCAGGGGTTTCATCGCCTTTTATTTTATCGGTTACGCGTGCTCAGTAGACGCGACTGGTCACCACCTGTGCCCCGGTTGCGTTGGAGGCGATGCTGGTGGAGCGCAGCAGAATCTCAAAGGAACGCAGCGTGCCGTCGGGCCGCAGCGCTTTATCGAGAACCGGCGTAATCACCTCGGGATGCAGCAATGCCTCGGCCGCAGCCTCAGTACCCGCCACATCCAACCCTTGCAGCAGCAGTAAGTGGCCGGTGCCGCCCATATTGGGCAGATATTCGATCAAGGCATAGGTCTCGTGCGAAGGCTCGTTCCAATGGCTGGTGTATACGGCCTGCTCGCCCGCACGCGGATGGGTGTTGACGATGCGCGCACCATCCATTCCTTCTTGATCCACAATGCGAAAATTTGCGCCTGTCTCGGCCAGCGAGGCCCAGGGATTGCTGTCTTCGGAACCAAGCAGGATCACGTTGGAGTTCTTCAGGTCATCCAGATGCAGCGCGCGCGGAAATCGCACGCTATCCCGTTGAGCGTCGAACTGCGGCAAGTGCTCGATGCTGAAGGCAATCTGCATATCGGCATAACTGGTGTATTGCTGCGTGCGCAGATCATCCGCGGTGTGCGAATTCAATTCATGCAGCGGGAAGTTCAGATAATTTCCGCTGATATAGTCTGCAAGCGGCAGGGCCAGATGACGCAGATCTTCAATCAGGTTGACGCCGGAATCGGAAGGAACGATGTAGGCCGGCTCCTGTGATTGCAGCAGAGACTCCCAGAGCGGGTCTGTGATGCGCCGGGCCGGATGCGGCGTATGCGCCCAGGCAGAGGCGAACCATACGGCAGCCGCCAGTCCGCAGCTATATACCGCTAAAAAAAGCAGATTGACCCAACGGAAGTAGCGCGACTTTTGCTGAGGCGGAGGCACAGCGGCGGGAACAGCCAGCGCGGGCCTCGGCGCTGCCTCAGGATCTTTGCGCGTTTCATGACCAGCCTCCAGGCGGACCGAACCGAAGTTAGGCACGTACCCGCCCAGCGGAATATCGATCACGCAGGCCTCGCCCGCGCCTTCGTCACAGTAAAAATCCGCAAGACGCTTGCGTAGCTGGCGGGCGTAATTGCGCACGATATTGTCTTCCACCGTGCGATAAGTTCGGGGACGGTCAAACACCCTGATGCCGATGGCATGCTCGGTGATCTGCGCGGCGCGGCCTTCGATGGTCTCCGCGACAATATAGAGCAGAAATCGGCACAGCAGCGGCGAGCGGGAGAAGTGCCGGCTGGCCGCAATGCGCTGCGCGAGCAACCAGCGCTCATCCGAACGCAGAGTTTCGGGACTCAGCGGCGCAGGCGCATCCGGGTCTGGAACCGGTGCGGGCATTTGTGCCCGTGACGGTTTCCTATTCCGGTCAAGAAACGCAGCGCGTCCCAATCTGCAACTCCGCTCGGTCAAAAGGTGACCGGCAAGGGGGGATGACTCGTCTGCCGGGAAGGCCATTTTCACGCCAGACTTGGCTACAGGCTAGGGAAACTTGGTGAACAGACGATGAATCCGTTCAATTTTCCAGATCTTCTGTAACTCATTCACAAACAATTCAAACTTCTTGCAATCCGCACCAGCCAAAGGGCTTGCGCGAACTCTACACAGGGGTAAAGCCCTGTGTGCAGGCGGGGTAGACACTTTGCGGCCTGCGGCAGTGAGGCCACGATGGGCGCAGGAAGGCGGGCTAAGGCATTCCGGTGTCCTGCTCGCTCTTCGCATCCGCATGAGATCGATCACAGCCGCTACTGCGCATCCCTCCGCCGCCCGGCGGAGCACGAGAACATTCTGCCGTCCACCACTTATTGAGCGGTGTGGCGGGGGCAGCGCCGCGAGTCCGGCTGGCGAGCACGGACAAGTGGCAGAGGGGACCGGCACCGCGGAGGCCTATTCGCTGGTCCACCAGGCACTCATGCCGCTTCAGAAAAACAATTCAACCAATAAGAGGAAACGACACATGCGCTCTCTGCTTCTCCGATTTGTCATTCTTCTGACGATTCTGTCAGGGGGATGCTTGTTGCAGGCACAGGTGAATACGGCCAGTCTCTCAGGCCTGGCGACCGACCCGACCGGTGCGGTGGTTGCCCACGTGACCGTGACGGTAACCAACCCCTCTACCGGCTACACCCGCACCACGCATACCGATGGCGCGGGACTCTACTCCATGCAGGACCTGCCGATTGGCCAGTACCGCGTCGCGGTGAAGGCACAGGGCTTCAGCCCTGAAAGCACCAGCATCACGCTACAGGTAGGCGAGCGCGCCCGCCAGGACTTTCACATGCAGATCGGTTCAGCGCAGCAGACGGTGGAGGTGCAGTCCTCTGCCCCGATGCTCTCACCCGACGATGCCTCCATCGGCACCGTGATCAGCGAAACCACCATTGAAAAGACGCCGCTTTATCTGCGCAACTGGGACGATCTACTGCGCATGGTCCCCGGCGTGCAGATCAGCCGCTACACGCAGCAGTCGGGCGCGACCTCGGCGGGCCGCACCGGCGACTTCAATGTGAACGGCATCCACTCGCTGCAGAATGACTTCATTCTCGACGGCATCGACAACAATACCTTTTCAGAGAACGTGCAGGAGCTGAGCACCGAAGCCGCTCACCCCTCGGTGGACACGATTGCCCAGTTCAACGTGATCACTAACCCTTACTCCGCAGAGTATGGCCGCAGCCCGGGCGCCGTGGTCTCGGTAAACACTAAAAGCGGCACGAACAAGTTTCATGGTCTCGGTTACGAATATGTTCGCAATCAGAAGTTTGACGCGAACGACTACATCTCTGACCTCAACCACCTGACGAAGCCTGAGAACAATCAGAACCAGTTTGGCGGCAGCATCGGCGGCCCCATTGTGCGCAACAAGCTGTTCTTCTTCTTTGAGTACGATGGCACGCGCATTAAGCAGGGAGTTTCGCGCATCTCCACGGTGCCGCTGCCCAATGAGCGCATTGGCGACTTCAGCCCTGAGACGGCAGCCAGCCTCGGCGTGAAGTACAACACCATCTACGACCCCACCACCTGCTCCACGCCCTACTCCGGCAGCGGCTGCCAGCCGTTTGCCGACAACAAGATTCCCCAGAGCCGCATTGACTCCACCATGGCGAAGTTGATGGCGCTGTTTCCGCTGCCCAATACCACTTCGCCGGGCAGCGCGCCTGACATCAACAACTATGCACGCAATGCCCTGCTGACTGACTTTGACGACGAGTACGACGCTCGCGTGGACTGGACGCCGTCACAGAACGACACCATCTTCGTCCGCTATAACTACTCCAATCGCAATCGTGATATTCCCGGGTATCTGGGTGGCCTGGCGGATGGCTCCGCTACGTCTGCCTGGGGCAACCAGATTCTCAAAGATTACAGCGCCGTGCTGGGTTGGACGCATGTCTTCAACGCGAGCATGGTGAACGATTTCCGTTTCGGATGGACACGCGATTACTCTCACGCCGTGCAGCGTCCATTCAATCTGACGCAGTATGCCGGCAACTTTGTACCGGGCATTCCCATCAATCCGGCGGTGGGCGGCGGCATACCGCTGACCTCGTTCTCTAATTACGCCTTTGAGGGCTCGCCGGACTATCTGCCCAAGCAGCAGGTGCCGATGCTTTATCAGTACAACGACACACTCTCAATCGTGAAGGGCCGTCAAACCATCAAGGCCGGCGTGGATATGTATCTGCCCATGCGCAACCTCTTCCAGGACGAGCCGGGAACGCGTGGCGACCTGGGCTTTACCGGTGTCTTCACCTGCCAGCACACGGCTCCAGGCAAGTGCGTCTCAGGTAGCGGCCTGTCGTATGCTGACGGATTGCTGGGTGCGGTCGAGTCGACACAGTTGACCAATGTTTTCTTCGTGGATCAACGCCTGTGGATGGCTTCGGGCTTTCTGGAAGATAACTGGAAGGTTACCCCTCAGCTCACTCTCAACATGGGCATGCGCTATGACTTTGCCACACCGGTATTTGAAGGCAAAAACCGCATGGCCGATTTCGATCCCAGCACGGGCGGTCTCATCTTTGCCAAGGGAGGCTCGCTGCAGAATCGCACCATCGTCAAACCAAATACCAGGAACTTCGGTCCACGCTTTGGTTTTGCTTACTCTCTCGATCCTAAAACCGTCATTCGCGGGGGATACGGCGTTTACTACACGCTTCTCGAACGCATCGGCAGCGAAGACGAACTGGCTCTGAATCCTCCGAACCTCATCAATAAGACGCTTACCAGCACGAGTACTCCCGTACTGAAGCCCTCGGTCGGTTTCCCTTCTAACTTCCTCGATCCGAGCACGATCAATTTCAACAATCTCACCTCATTCCACATCCGCTCCATGCCCGTCAATGATCCTGATCCGATGGTGCAGCAGTGGAGCCTCGGCTTCCAGCGCCAGTTGGGCACCGAGTGGGTTGCGGAAGTTGATTATGTGGGGACCGTCTCGCATCACCTCGATGTCATTCGCGACTACAACCAGCCGATCATTCAGGGTGGCGTCAGCACCGGCACGGTTCCTTATTCCAACTTCGGCCAGATTGAGTGGACGAGCCCCATCGGCCACAGCAACTACAACGGCCTGCAGGCCAGCCTCATCCGCCGCTTCTCCAACGGATGGAGCCTGCATGCGGCCTATACCTATTCGAAGAGCCTCGGCACCGCGCCCGAAGAGCTTGAGTCCAACTCTGGCGGCGCACCCGATGGCCGCAACTGGAACTCGTGGTACGGTCCCAGCGACTTCAACATTCCACAGCGACTGTCAGTGGCTTATGTCTACGAGCTGCCCTTCGGCAGCGGCAAGTCCATGCTGAACCATGGAATCGGCGCCTGGATTCTGGGCAACTGGCAGACCTCGGGCGTGTACACCTTCTATAGCGGCCACCCGTTCCAGATCAATGAGAACGACGGCCAGCGCAATGCTGCGCTTGATCCTTATGGATACGCGACCGCGACGCCAAACCAGACCGGCACGCCGCACGTTGTGGGCGATCCGGCCTGCTGGTTTTACATCAGCTCCAACAAGGCCTGCGCGTCGCATGCGCCTTCCAGCTACACGAATGCTTACTCTGTCACGGCAGTGGGCGCCATTGGCAACGTGGGGCGCAACACCCTCTACGGACCGCACACCACGGTGTTCGATGCCGCGCTGCTGCGCGAATTCCCCATCGGCAACCGCTTCAACGCGGAAGCCCGCTGGGAGGTCTTCAACGTCACCAACACTCCGGAATTCGGACAGCCGAACGGCAACATCACCAGCGGAAGCGCGGGCAGCATTACAACGCTCTCGGGCGACCCGCGTGTGATGCAGTTTGCCGTGCGTCTGAGCTTCTAACCCTTACCTCCCGGGAGGCAGGACTCCGAGCCTGTCTCCCGCTTTTTTCTTTTGCATTGCCCATCCATTTGCAGTTTGCGGCATCGCGGCCATCGAGTTTGCTTTGCGCTCGACGTCCCACTCACCATCATTCGAGGATCGAAAGGAATTTAACGATGCGCCGTGCGCTCTCTATTGCTGTACTTGTCTGCTCCAGTCTCTTGCTGGGTGCGAAGATGAATGTGCCAAACGCCGCCATGCCCGGCAGCCGCAGCGTGATGGATGCGCATAACTGCTATCCCTACGACGGATGGTGGAACGACCGCATTGATCGCGCGCTCTCAGCAGGCACGCCGCTCGCCATCGAGCAGGATCTGGCCTGGTACACCGACCCGAAGACCGGCAAATCCTGGAGCGTCGTCGCGCATGGCGCTCCCTTCACCGGGCACGAGCCGACCATGGAGCACTACTTCTTTGACCGCGTGCGCCCCATCGTCGAGAAGGCGCTCAAGGAAGGCAACCACGGCAACTGGCCGCTGATCACTCTGAACCTCGACTTCAAAGACAACAATCCGCAGCACATCGAGGCCGTGTGGCAACTGCTCCAGAAATATCAGGACTGGCTCACCACCGCGCGCAAATCCGCCAATCCCGCCGAGGTCACGCCGCTCACCGTGCGGCCGATTCTCGTACTGACAGGCGAGCAGGACGCGCAGCAGAAAATCTTCTATGACAAGGTTCCCGTCGGAGGCAAGCTGCTGCTCTTCGGCGCGGTACACAGCCATGATGCCAACCCGATGGCCGCGCCCGGCGTGATCGATCCGGAACCGGCCGGTAACTATCGCCGCTGGTGGAACAATCCCTGGGATGTGGTGGAGAAGGGTGGCCAGACTCGCGCCGGAGCATGGAGCGCCGCCGATGACGCCCGCCTGCGCGCCCTGGTAAATCATGCGCACCACAATCATCTTTGGATTCGTTTCTACACGCTCGACGGCGAGACTGTGCCGCAGGAGAGCTGTGGCGGGTGGTTCCACGGCTACAACTTCGGCTCCCTCGCAGCCGCGGAAGTTCGCTGGCGCGCCGCGCAACAGGCGGGCGTGGACTACATTGCCAGCGATCAGTATGAAAAGCTCGGCGCATTTCTGCGCCACACAAAATAGCCATTCGCCTGCGCCATGGCCTCGGCGCATCCGATGCGGACGGGCGGCCAATCGCGCGCAGTCCGCGCCCTTACGTGCCGGAATCTCCCCCGATTCCGGCACATTTTTTTTGCGTCATCCAATTCTGGTTGGCTACTGGCCGTCCGGGCGGGATGGCCGCTTGGAGTTGCCCATTCCCGGCTGATACTCTGCTGCTGCATGCCTGACAATCTGTTGCCCATTGACTCTATCGCCCGCAAGCTCAACCTGCCGGAAGACGCCTACGAACCGCTGGGCCGCCACGGCGCAAAGGTCAAGCTCGACCTGCTCGCCAATCCGGCCTTTCCGCGCCGGGGCAAGCTGATTCTGGTCACGGCAACCAGCCCAACAACCTCAGGCGAAGGCAAAACCGTTACCTCAATCGGCCTGACGCAGGGCCTGGAGCGCATTGGCAAAAAGGTGCTCATCACCTCGCGCGAACCATCGCTGGGGCCGGTCTTTGGCATGAAGGGCGGCGCGGCCGGGGGCGGCCGTTCGCAAATTGAGCCGAGCCAAAAGATTAATTTGCACTTTCACGGAGACCTGCACGCCATTACCTCGGCACACAATCTGCTGGCCGCGCTGATCGACGCGCATCTATTTCACGGCAACGATCTTGGGCTTGATCCAGAGCGCATCACCTGGCCGCGCGCCATGGACATGAATGATCGCGCGCTGCGCCGCATTGTGATCAGTGCGGGTGGCAAGCGCGAGGGGGCGAACCGCTCGACGGGATTCGTCATCACCGCCGCGTCAGAAATCATGGCTATCATGGCGCTGGCGCAGAGTCGCGACGACCTGCGCCAGCGGCTTGACCGCATCGTGATTGGCCAGAATAAGAGCGGCGAACCCGTCACCGCTGCGGCGCTCGACGCCACCGGCGCCATGATGGCGCTGCTCGCCGACGCTCTGCTGCCCAATCTTGTCCAGACCACCGAGGGCACACCCGCCTTTGTGCATTGCGGCCCATTCGGCAACATTGCGCACGGCACCAGTAGCGTGGTTTCGCAGCAGATGGCGCTGCGCCTTGCGGATTACGTCGTGAATGAGGCGGGCTTTGCAGCCGATCTGGGCGCAGAGAAATACATTGACATCGTGATGCGCAGCTCGGGCATTGCTCCATCCGCCGCAGTCATCGTCACCACCGTGCAAAGCATGCGCAACCAGGGGGAGGGCGATCTCGAACGCGGCCTGCCAAACCTCGCGCGCCACATTCAAAACATGCGCAACTTTGGCCTCCCGATTGTGGTGGCGATCAACCGCTTCCCCAGCGATACAGACGCAGATCTCGAACGGCTTGCGGAATTTGCACAGCAGCAGGGTGCGGAGAGCGCTTATTCCGAGGCCTTCACACGCGGCGGCGAAGGAGCGGTCGATCTGGCGGAAAAAGTTGTCGCTGTCCTCGAGAAGCACCCAAATGTAACTGTCACGCCTGCTTATGCACTCACCGACTCACTCGAAAACAAGGTTCGCAAAGTGGCCACGCAAGTCTATGGCGCCGACGGCGTGGAGTTCAGCGAAATGGCGCAGGCCAAGTTGAAGCAGTTTGCGGCGTGGGGCTACGCCGATCTGCCGGTGTGCATCGCCAAGACGCAGTATTCCTTCTCTGATAATCCCAAGCTGCTGGGCGCCCCCACCGGCTGGACGCTGCACATCACCGATGCAGCGCTCTCAGCGGGCGCGGGCTTCGTCGTGATGATTGCCGGCAATATGATGCTGATGCCGGGACTGCCGAAGGTTTCGCGCGCAGCCGAGATCGACGTGGATGCCGAGGGCGTGATTACCGGGATTTAGCGGGCCTCATGGCCCCGCGTCATCAGGTAATACGCCGCCGGTGTCACCAGCAGCGACAGCGCCATCGAGACAATCAGGCCGCCAATCACGGCAATGGCCAACGGCTGCAGCATCTGCGAGCCTGCTCCGAGCGCAAAGGCCAGCGGCAGCATGCCCGTCATGGCCGCCAACGCCGTCATCAGAATAGGCCGCAAGCGGCGCTGCGCGGCCTGCAGCATCGCCTCGTGGGCACTCATGCCCGCGGCGCGAAACTTCTCATCCGCATCAAGCAGCAGAATGCCGTTCTTGGCCACGATGCCGACCACCATAATCAGCCCGATGAACGAAGCCACGTTAAAGCTGGTGTGTGTCAGGAAGAGCGCCATCATCACGCCGAAAGCCGACAGCACTGACGAAATAAGAATGGCAATGGGCGCGAAGAAGTTCTGGAACTCCACCAGCAGCACGCCAAAGATGAGCACCAGCGCCATCACCAGCACCATCAGCAACTGCTTGAAGGATTGCTGCTGCTGCTGATATTCGCCGCCATACACCACGCGCACGCTGCTGGGAAGATTCAGCTTGTCCACCGCCTGCTTGATTCCCTTGATCGCCGCGCCCAGATTGGTGTTTCCGAGCTGTGAGCTTACGATCACCATCTGCTGCAGATTTTCGCGCAAAATCTCATCTTGCGGCGGCAACTGCACAATGGACGCCAGCGAACCAAGCGTAGCCAGCTTGCCGGTGGGGCTTACAAATACGGTGTTCTCCATGGCCTGCAGGCTCTCACGATGCGCAGCATCGAGGCGCACACGCACCGTGTAAGGCCGGCCGCCGGAGACCACCGGCTCGGTTGAGGGAATGCCGTCCAGCACCGATGTGGCATCCTCTGAGACCTGCTGCGGCGTAAAACCGAGGCGCGCGGCGACGGTCGGGTTGACCTGAAAGCTGGTGCCCGGGCCGCTCACCGTGTTGTCAATGCCGTTCTGTACGTCCACCACGCCGGGCACCTTGGAGATGGCATCTGCCACCTCGGGCGCGAGCTTGTCGAGCAGTGCCTGATCCGGCGAGAAGAGCTTCACCTCGATGGGTTGAGGAGCATTGGTCAAATCACCGATCACGTCCTGCATCTTCTGCGAGAAATCAATGTCCAACCCCGGCTGCGTTGCATGAATGCGTTGCCGCGCCTCCTGCATGATCTGCCAGATGTTGCGATGGCGATGATCGGTCAGCACTACGGAGAAGTCGCCTGTATTGGCCTCAGTCACAGCTGCGGGCCCCATTTGCAGGCCCGTGCGGCGTGAGGTCACCGTCACCTCAGGAATATTGTGCAGAATACGCGTGACATCGAGCAGCACACGGTTGGTTTCCTGAAGAGAACTGCCCGGCGGCATCACATAGTCGAGGGTGAAGGCTCCCTCGTCCATGCGAGGCAACAAGTCAGAGCCGAGTGAGTTGTAACTGAAATAGATACCTGCCAGCAGCACAAGGCAGGCGACGCCCAGCCATGCTGGTTTGCGCAGAATCGCGCGCAGCGCACGCTCATGAAAGTGCAGTACCGGCGCCATGAAGCCCTTCGGCTTTTCCTCATGCCCTTCGTGTTGCTTTTTCTTCACGCCCAACAGCGACAGGCTCAAAGCGGGCGTAAAAGTCAGCGCCAGGCTCAACGATGCCAGCAGAGCCACGCTCATGGTGAGCGCAAGCGCGCGGAAGAATGAACCGGTAATGCCGGTGACCGCAACCAGCGGCAGAAAGACCACGATCGGCGTAAGCGTGGAACCAAGCAGCGGCTTGGTCAGCTCATGAATCGCCAGCCGCACGGCCTCCACCCGCGACTCGCCGTGCTCGCGATGCAGGGCTATGTTTTCGACGACGACGATTGCGTCGTCAATCACGAGGCCTACCGCCGCGGCGAGGCCGCCGAGCGTCATGAGATTAAAGCTCTCCCCCACAGCCCACAACAGAATGAAGGTCACGCAGATGGTAACGGGAATCACCAGCCCGGCGACGAGCGAGGCTGACCAGTCGCGCAGAAAAATCACCATGATAAGCGCGGCCAATACCAGGCCCAGCAGAATCGCGTCGCGCACGCTCTTCACGCTCTCGCGCACCATGTGCGATTCATCGAGGAAGGTGTGCACTTCCACGCCGGGCGGCAACTGCTTGCGCAGCTTGGCCATCTCAGCATTCGCTTCTTTGGTGACGGAAACAGTGTTGCCGTTGGGCTGGCGCGTGATGTTGAGCAGCACGGCAGGCTGTCCGTTTGAGGTCACGATGGTGTACTTGGGCTTGTTGCCCATCCTCACCGCCGCCACATCGCCCAGCAGCACGGGCACACCGCTTGCCGTGCTGCGCACAGAGATGTTCTCAAGATCTTGCAGATTATGCGCCTGATCGCCGATGAGGCTCAGGATCAGCATGTGATTCTGGGTGTAGAGACCGGGTGACTCGACCAGGTTCGCGGCCTGAATGGCGTTCACAATGTCCTGAATCGTGACCTGCGCGGCCTCAAGCTTGGCCATGTTTGGAATGACCTGATACTCCGGCACATTGCCGCCCTGCACCTGCACGCGCGCCACGCCCGGCAAGCGGTTGATGGGCGGCTTCAGCGTATAAGTCGCCAGCTCCCACAGTCTCGCCTGCGAAACAGTCTTTGACGTAAGGCTGTAGCCCAGAATCGGGAACGAGGCAAAGGTCATCTTCTGCGTCGTGATGACTGCTGTGGATGGCAGCGTCTGGCGAATGCGTGAAATCGCCGAGTTCACATACTGCAGCGTCTGGAACATGTTGACGTTCCAGTTGAAGTAGAGATCAATCTCGGCCGAACCGCGGCTCGTGACCGAATCCACGGTGGCCAGGCCAGGCACCCAGTTCACGGCCTCTTCAATCGGGCGCGTCACGGTCACTTCCATCTGCTGGATGGGCGTGACGCCGTTGTCTACGCCGATGACCACGCGCGGAAAATTGGTCTGCGGATACACCGCGATCGGGATATGGAAGGCAAGAAAGATTCCTGCCGCCGCCAGCGCGACGGTGAAGAAGAAAATGCTCTTCGAGAAGCGCGACATCCAGAAGTTGGAATCGCTGTTCGAGTGTTGATCCCGGGTCTCCCGCTGCTGCATCAGCCCTGGCCCCCCGCGCTGCTGTCAGCACTGCTGCCGGGCACCACCTTCACCTTGGTGCCATCGTCCATGCCGTAAGCACCCGTGGTGACCACCCGCTGGCCTGCCGAGATGCCGCTGAGAATCTGCGTCTTGCCGTCATCCTTGATGCCGGTCTTCACAATGACCTGATGGGCGATATTGTTAGAGCCAATCACCATCAACGACTTTTTGCCTGTAGTAGTGAGCACAATTGCATCAGAAGGCACCACCAGCGCATGTTGCACATGGCGTCCGGCCATGGTCACGGTCACGGCCGTACCGGGGCGCAGGTCTCCATCGGGGTTCTTGATCTCCACCCATATCTCAACCGTTGTGCTGCCGGGGTCGAGCGCCGGGCTGATGATTGTCACCTTGCCATCCACCGGATGCAGCATGCCCGGCACCTGCACCGTCGCCGTATTACCCACCGAGAGGGCCTGCGCCTGCGGCTGGGGGATATGCAGCTTGGCAATCAATACGGAGGTGTCCATGACGGTGAGGAGTGCCGATCCCGCAGTGGCAGTTTCGCCAGCATAGAGTGGGCGGTCAGTAACCACACCGTCAATCGGACTGCGAATCTCTGAGTAGGAAAGCTGCGCTTTCGCGGCGGCATAAAGCCCCTGCGCGGATTCCAGTTGCCCACGGGCCTGCCGGAGCGCGGCCTCGCGGCTCACCTGCTTCATGCCGTCGAAGACCTTCAATGCCGCATCGTAGGCCGTCTGCGCCTGCACCAGCGCAGCTTCTGATGTATCCAGCTCGCGCCCTGGAATCGCGCCCTGTGCGTAGAGCTTCTTGCGGCTCTTCACAATGTCCTGATTCAGATCAAGGTTGGCCTTGGTCTGAGCCACGTTCAGCCGTGCCTGCTCATAAGCCTGCGGGACGGTAGCCTTCACCGTACTGTCATAGTTGGCCTGTTGCGCCAGCAGCACTCCCTGATTGTCCTGAACGGCAGCCTGCAGATCAGCGTTGTCGAGCGTGGCCAGCAGCTCGCCGCGATGCACATGCGCTCCGCGCTGCACATAAAAGCGCTTGACCGGTGCGGTGATCTTGGGCGCGATGGCCGCCTGCGAGATCGGAGCCAATACGGCGTCTGCCGTGATGTGCTCGGTGAGCGGCTGCAGCGAGGCCGTGGCGGCCTGCACGCTGACCACGGCCGGCGGAGCGGGCGCGGCCTTCGAGCATCCTGCGATCACTTGCAATGCGGCAAGACCGGCAAGCAGCGCAAGGGTGCGCGGCACAAAAGACGAGCGGGCGTGGAGACGAGTGAGATTCATGCCAGATCAGAGCACTCCGGTCAGGGTCTGCAGGTTGGCCAGAGCCACGCGATAGCGCAACTGGCCGTCGGCCTGCGCGGCCTTGACAGTAGAAAGGGTATCTTCCGCATTGACGACTTCGAGAGCGGTAGCCTCGCCGGCGCTGTATCGCAGGCGAGTCAGCCGCAGACTCTCCTCAGCCAGCTTTACGCTGCTGGTCAGAGAAGTCATTTGCCGCTCGGCTACCTGTGCGTCGTGGTAGTACTCCTGCAATTGCGCGATCAGAGTGCGCTGCGTAGCGGTGAGCGTCACCTGTGCGGCACGGCGCTGCAGCTTGGCTTCCTGCACGCGGTCGTGGGTGCCGAACCAATTCCACAGCGGCAGATCGACACCGCCAGAGGCGGAGTAGCCCAGATTCTGTACGCCGCCCGGCCCATTCACCGCAAGCTGCGGCGCATCGACGCCGTAGGTGTAGTTGAAAGTGAAGCTCGGCAGATATGCTGCGCGTGCCGCCACCACAGCTTCCCGGGCTGCCTTCAGTGACTCCAGTGCGCTGCGCAGATCCGGATTGTTCTTTGCGGCATCGGCTTCCACCTGAGAACAGGAGGCCAGCAAAGGCGCGGGAGCCACCGTCAACCGATAAGGCGTGCGGGGATCAGCAAACAGAAGCGTGCCCAGGTTGAGCCACGCCTGCTCCGCCAGCAGTTGAGCATCGCTGTAGGCTCGCTGCTTCTGCTCCAGATCAAGCTGCGCCTTCACGACATCGGCCTCAGCCACTTCGCGCCCGGCTTTGAGCATCTGCGCGAGATTAAGAAAGTTCTGTGCCTCGTCGCGGGTCTGGCGAGCCACCTGCGCCTTGTTCTCGGCGTCAAGCAGACCAAAGTACTCCTGGACTACCCGCAAAATCAGATCGCGCCGGGCAGACTCCAGATCAGCCCCCGCTTTAGCGGCAAGCGCCTGTGTCTGATGCAGATTGGCAAAGCCCGCAAAGCTGATCGTCTCGTTTGCCATCAGTTGTGCGGCGTATTCGCGAATCGCATTGTTTGCGATAAAGCGTGGCGCGGCCTGCTGGCCGGTCTGGCCGCCCTGATTGAACTGGCCGTTCGGCTGCGTGTAAAGATATTGCCCGTGAAACGATGCGTTCGGCAGCAGTGCATTGCGCGCCAGTTGGTGATTCAGATGGGCAGCACCGGCTGTCGCAATATTTGTCGCATAGATGGGGTCACTCCGCAGCGCCGCTTCGATGGCCTGGTCGAGCGTCAGGGTCCTCACCTGCGGTCTGCTTCGCTTTCCGGCAGAACCGGCTGCCGCCAGAGCTGGCATCCGCAGAGACGCCCGTGCAGGCGGAGCCTGCGGCAACGCCTGCTGCGCCCCAGCCGCAGAGGCCGCGACCATCGCCACGGCGGCCGTACATAACAGAAATCGAGAGGTGATCGCCATCTGGGCAAACATCCTCATCAGGTTATCAGGGGGGCCTTAAATATGTCTGAAGAGAACTTGCGGCTATCCTGCACTCACAGCTTGGGTTGCGATAAAGTGAAGGGCATGGTTCCGCTGCGCCGCATTGGCCTCTCTCTCTGCTGTCTTCTGCTGGTCTCCTTCGCCTCCGCCTGTGCGGAGGACAGCTACAAGGTCGTTCACACCTACCCGCATGATCCCAACGGATTTGTGCAGGGTCTGGTCTTCTCGCACGGCCAGTTATATGAGAGCGATGGCCTCTATGGGCAATCCTCGCTGCGGCACGACGACCTGGCCACCGGACAGGTGCTGCAGCAGTACAACCTGCCCAGCCAATACTTCGCCGAAGGACTCGCGGCCTGGGGCAACGAGCTCATTCAGCTCACCTGGAAGGCGCACATCGGCTTTGTGTATGACCGCACCACCTTTCGCCTGCTGCGCACCTTTCACTATGACTATGAAGGCTGGGGCCTCACGCAGGATGGCAAGAGCCTGATCGAGAGCGACGGCAGCGCCTATCTGCGCTTCCTTAATCCCAATACCTTTGCCGTGGAGCGCAAGCTGCAAGTCACCGATCACGGCCGGCCGGTCACCCAACTCAACGAGCTTGAATACATCAATGGCAAGGTGTACGCCAACGTCTGGATGACCGACAAGATCGCCATCATCTCGCCGCAGACCGGCCACGTGCTCGAATGGATCAACCTGGCCGGGCTGCTGCCGGACGTGGAACGCCGCGGACCCAATGCTGTGCTGAATGGCATTGCCTACAACCCGGCCACGCACCAGCTCTTTGTCACCGGCAAGCTCTGGCCCAAAATCTTCCAGATCGTCGTGATACCAGGCAAAAAGTAAGCGCCGGAAGCGGAAACAAAACGGTGTCCTCTGGGGGGTAGCTACCCCTCTGTTGCCCCATAAGTAACATTATGACGGCATAAACTCAGCGCTATAATACTCATAATAAAGGATTCGGCCGACCGGAGGCCCTGAGTGCAGGAGTCTTCTCAACCGGCAAATCTTCACATTTCGAGCTGCCATGAGTGATGACACCACCTCCCCCGGAGATGGAGTAACTCAGCTGCATAACCCCGGATACTCTCCACTTCCGGTTCCAGCGCTGCCCCCGCAGAGCGAAGGAAAGCCACGTTCCAGCAACAGGCTGACGAAGCAAGGCACCTTCCGGCTGGTGATGGCTCTTATTCTCTTTGCCGCCGCGGCCGCACTGATCTTGTCTGCTCCTCTTTCCCTGCATGGTCCCTCCACCGCTGGCAGGTGGACGCAACTCGTATGGTGGATGCTCTGCCTGCTCTGCATGCTGCTGCTGCACCGTCTGAGCCGCAAGCTGCTGCTGCCGCTGCCCGAGGTCGCCACGCGGTCAGTCCTGTATCTGTTTCTGCTTTTCTTTGCCCTGCAACGTATTCTGACACTGCTGCCAATTCACATGCCGCTGCTGCTGCGCGAGGCCACGGGAGCGCTTCTTGTATGTCTTCTGGCCGCGGTTGCCTTTTCGCGCATGAACGATCTGCAGCCGGACATTGCTCAGGCGCGCTGGGAGCATGAGCGCTTTCTGGCCGCGGCTGAGAGCAGCCTCGACGACTTCTACATCTTCGATGGCGTACCCGATGAGAAGGGAGAGATCGTCGATTTCCGCTTCTCCTACATCAATCCCAATGCGCTGCGGCGCCTGCATGCTACCCGCGAAGAACTCGAAGGCAAAGTGCTCACCGAAGTGCGGCCCTTCATGGTCGCCTCAGGGTTAATTGAGCGCTATCAGGAAGTTGTGCGCACGGGTAACCCCTTTCTTTGCGAGGTCTATCTTGATGACGAACTCATTCAGGCAACATGGCTGCATGTCCAGGTGGTCAAGCTGGGTAATGGCATAGCCATCACCAGCCGCGACGTCACCCAGCACAAGCAACTCATCGAGCATGTCAGCCACCTGGCGCATTATGACCATCTCACCGGTCTGGCCAATCGCGCCCTGATGCGCGACCGCCTGCAGCAGGCCATGCATATGGCCTCGCGGCATGGGGAGCAGGTCGCCGTCTTCATGCTCGACATCGACGGATTCAAAGAGATCAACGATTCGCTTGGGCATGCTGACGGAGATGCTCTTCTGGTTATCGTGGCCGAACGCCTGCGAGGGTCTGTTCGCGAATCAGATACCGTCGCCCGATTTGGCGGCGACGAATTCGTCCTCATCATGCCGGGCTTCAAAAACGGTGAGGATGCCCTGCACTGCGGCAAGCAGATTGTGCGCAACTTGAGCCGCCCGGTCTACATTCGTGGCAACGCAGTGGAGATCACCATCAGCCTCGGCATGTGCCTCTACCCTGACGATGCCACCGATGTCGATCAACTGCTGCAGAATGCCGACGCCGCGATGTACTCCGTGAAGAAAACGGGCCGCAATGGATTCCGCACCTTTGGCAATAAGCTGGCTCCGGTCGATTGCGACCAGAAATAGATACTCCCCGACTGAAAGGATCATGCAATGATTGCACGCCACTGGCGCGGCTGGACTACGCCCGAAAACGCGGATGCCTATGAAAGCCTGCTGCAGACGCATATTCTGCCGGAGATAGAGAAGATCGAGGGCCATTGCGGCGGCTATCTGCTGCGCAAGGACGGGCCAGCCGAGGTCGAGTTCATTGTGCTCAATTTGTTTGACTCCCTGGAAGCAGTCAAGCGCTTTGCCGGCCCGGATTATTCAGTCGCGGTCTTTGAACCGGAGGCTCTGGCTCTGTTAAGCCGCATGGAACCCACCGCGGTCCATTACGAAGTACTCAGAGGCGGCAGTTCTGATGCCGGCGGCAAATAAAAAGGGCTGGCCGTGTGGCCAGCCCTTTGATAACGCCTGAACCGTCTTACTTCGCGAGGCTATCGTAAAAAGCATCCAGGTCATGCGACATCATGGCCAGCGCCTTCACATTCAGGTAGATCATGTGGCCTGAAGGGTAGTAGTGAAACTCGATGTTATTGACGAGTTTTGGCGCCAGTTCCATCTGATCGACGTCATATTCAGTCTTGAAGAAGGGCGTCGCGAGATCAAAGAGCCCGTTGGCGCAGAAGACTTTCAGCTTCGGATTTTTGCGGATGGCGGTCGCCAGATCCACAGCGACGTCGGGCATCGGCTGCCTGTCCCAGAAACCATTCCCTCCCGCGGGCCGATGATGCCAGTCCCAGCTACGGATTCCATCCGAATCCGGACGGTAGGTTTCATCGGTCTTGTATTTAAGATCCTTCTCCAGATAATTGTTGACGGCTGCCACAAAGACTCCGTTGATCCCGGAATCCGATGGATCGTAGCCAGGCGTGGCCCCGGCATTGTCCACATCGGTGCCCTCAAACCGCGCATCGTAGCGGCCCAGAATTTCTCCCTGGTCGCGCAGAAGCTCCTTGCGGAAGCGGCTGGCGCTGATGCGCAGCTTTGACTCCTTCACATACTCGACGCTCAAGCCTGTGTCATCGGCAACCTTCTGAGCCACCGCGTCAAACTCCTGCGGCGAAAGTTTGTCGCCTTTCCACAGAGCCTCAGCGTACTCGCCGCTGGCAAAGCTGCGAACCTGCTGCAAAAAGGTCATCAGGTCTGCCGGCTTGTTCTTGAGCTTGCCAAAGTGATACGCGATCGCCGCGAAAGTCGGCAGGTCGCCAATATAGTTGGCATTCTCTCCTGGAGCGAGGTCGTTGTAGTTCAGAATGGACGACTGCAGAACCACGCCATTGATGCTGATGCCATGCTCCTGCAGCATAGCCACCAGCCCTGCGGACCGCGTGGTTCCATAAGACTCACCGTACAGAAACTTCGGAGAATTCCAGCGCTGATTCACGGTGATGTACCGCGTAATAAACCGGGTAAAGGCTGTCAGGTCCTGATCGACGCCGTTGAAGTCCTTCGGCGTACCCACACCCACCACTCGCGAATAGCCGGTAAGCGGCGCGTCAATAAACACCAGGTCCGTCTTGTCGAGCAGCGAGTATTGATTGGGCACAATCTTGTACGGTGCCGCACCTGTGGCATCAGGACTATCGGTAATCACCCGCACGGGCCCAACCGAAGCCATGTGCAGCCACAAGCTGGCCGATCCCGGGCCGCCGTTGTAGAGGAAAGTGACAGGCCGCGTATTCGGGTCCGCGCCATCCAGCGTGTAGGCCACATAGAAAATGCTGCCGTAAGGCTTGCCCTTTTCATTGCGGATAATCAGCGTGCCGGCCGTTGCCGTGTAATGCAGCGTTTTGCCGTGCAATACCAGATCATGCTGGGTCACCGCCTTTGTCTCAGGCGGAACCGGCTTCTCATGCTTTGCTGGCGACGGGGGCGAGGGTGGCGTCTGGTTTTGAGCGTGTGCCGGGGGAAGTACGCAAGCCAGCGAAAGAGCCAGCACGGCTCCTGAAAAACCAAGGGAATATCGTTTCAATCTGTCCTCCAGGCAGCCTTGGCAGGATACTGGGAACGTCATCCGGCACAGGGCTGCAAATGTGTACCAACACTTTAACAGAGAGAAACGACTTATCTACTGATGCATCACTAGGCTGGGATCAGGAGCCAGTGCCCTTGAAGACCACGCCTGCCGTGCGCAGCAGGATGGTAAGGTCCAGCCAGAATGACCAGTTTTCGACGTAAGCGGTATCCAGCGCGATGTAGCGCGCAAACGAGGAATCTTGCCGGGCCTGTACCTGCCACAGGCCCGTCAGTCCAGGCAACACCTCAAGACGGCGCAGATGCTCCAGCTCATACCGCTCCACCTCGCTGGCAATCGGCGGACGGGGACCGACCAGGCTCATCTCACCGCGCAGAACATTGAAGAACTGAGGCAGTTCATCAAGGCTGTACTTGCGCAGAAAACTCCCCATGCGAGTGACCCGTGGATCATTTTTCACCTTGAATAAAATGCCATCCCGCTCATTGAGCGCCGCCAGTTCCTTTTTCCGCGCTTCCGCGTCGGGCACCATCGTGCGGAACTTGAAGCAAGGAAAGGAACGTCCACGTTTTCCAATGCGCTGCGAGACATAGAGAACGTTGTTGTGATCCTCCATCCAGATAGCCGCCGCAATCGCCAGCAACAGAGGCGAAAGAGCCACAATAGCGACGGAGGAAAGCACAATATCAAGCGCTCTCTTAAAGACCAGAGCCAGCGTGCGATGCTCACGACGGTGCAGCGTCACCGTGGGATAGCCCGCAACGCTCTCTTTGGGGGCGTTTGCTGAGAGATCAGGGAAATACCCTGAGATGGCACGGAGATCCACTTCCAGCTCGCGTGCCTCCTCAACCAGTTGCACGGCCACCTCAGTGGAGCACGGCTGCGCAATAATCAGCTCGTCCACAAACCGCGAACGCACGATCTGGCGCAGTTCGGTAATGTCACCCAGAATCCGATGGGCGGGAACGTCATGATCTTCACGCGAGCCGGGCAGTCCCAGAAAACCGTCGAAATGATAACCGAGCTTGTAGTGGTGCGCGATCTGATCGCCAATCGCCGCGCTGAGGCGATTGGTGCCAAGAATCAGCACATTGCGCAGCTCAATGCCCCGCGCATAATTGCGATAACGCGAATGCCTCCAGAAAGTGCGGCGAACGCCGAGGCAGACCACGCTCACAATAATAAAAATAATTACCAGCAGGCGCGACGCGGCCACATCACGCGTCATGTAGAGAGCCCCGCAAAGCAACAGCCCGGCATTCAGAGCGGCCTGCGTCACCAGACGCGTTTCGTGCAGCCCGTTGCGCAGCGGAACCTGCGCGTAAAGACCATACCGGCGCGCCACGAGCAGGTAAGCAAGCATGTACCAGAGAAGGTAAAGAAGGCCCGTTGCACTGCTTGAAATCTCGGGGGCAATATCACGGATATGAGCAAGATCACCGAAAATCAGCGTCCGGATGAGTACTGAAAACAATGCAGCCACCACAATCACCCAGGAATCGGTGAACATTCTGAGTGCGGGGGTCGCCACGGAGACGCCGGCTATGCTCCGGCCACGACGCGGAGAAATCCCCGGCTGCTCCGATGATGCATTGGCCTTACCGCTCTTCAAGTACTCAGAGGTTGCCATGGATATACTCAGATGCCTTCCACGAACGCAAAGAACACGGTGCCAAAATGAATTGATACTCTGCAGAGGAGTGATGCAAAAAGCGGTGCAGGCATGATTGCGATCCACGCCCGTGTCGCAAGGCAGCAGGGACAAGCGGGCTTATCTTTCAACCCACATGTATCGTCTTCTCTGCTGCCACTACGGTACCCCATCCTGTTCTGAAATTGAAGCATCTTCACCGAATTTTTGTATCTGCGTTTCAGCCACGATTAGGTCCGTGAATACCCCCCAAGAGAAAGTTACTTTTCCGGTTACTTTTTCCCTCCATTAGGAAACTTTTGCCTGGACTGACGGTATTTATTGCTCAACAGGTAGAAATGGTGCCTTTACCACTCCGGGACATGCATTTCCCGTACCAGTTCAGTCAACGATTTGAACATTTCGGAGAAACAAGACCTGTGTAACAATCATGCGAAAACGCTCCACCCTCCGAGTCGAGGGGAACGAGGTCCCGTGGAAGAGTTTTCCCGCATTAAACGGCTGCCAGCATACGTCTTCAACATCACCGGCGAGTTGAAAGCCGCCGCCCGGCGCCGCGGCGAAGACATCATCGACTTTGGCATGGGCAATCCCGATGGAGCCACCCCGCGCCACATCGTCGACAAGCTGGTGGAGACCGTCGCTAACCCATCCTCGCACCGCTACTCGCTCTCCCGGGGCATTGCCCCGCTGCGCCGTGCCCTGGCGCGCTGGTATGACCGCAACTACGGCGTCACACTCGACCCTGAAACCGAAGCGATCGTGACCATCGGCTCCAAGGAAGGCATCGCCCACCTCTGCATGGCGACGCTCGACCAGGGCGATGCGGTGCTGGTGCCAAATCCAAGCTATCCCATTCACATCTATGGGCCTGTGATCGGCGGCGCCACCATTCGCAGCGTGCCCATGCACCATGCCGATACCTTTCTGGCCGAATTGGAAGCTCAGATTCCGCTGATGTATCCACGGCCACGCATGCTGATTCTCAACTTCCCTGCCAACCCGACCACGCAGTGCGTTGACATGGCTTTTTTTGAGCGGGTTGTTGAGCTGTGCCGCACCTGGAATATCTGGCTGGTGCACGATCTGGCCTATGCCGATCTGCTGTTCGATGGGCAGCGCGCGCCTTCGGTTCTGCAGGTGCCGGGCGCAAAAGAGATTGCCGTGGAGTTCTTCACCCTCTCCAAGAGCTACAACATGCCCGGCTGGCGCGTAGGCTTCATGGCAGGCAATCCCCGCCTGGTCGCCGCCCTGGCGCGCCTCAAGAGCTATGTGGATTACGGTACCTTCACTCCCATCCAGGTGGCCGCCATCGCCGCACTGGATGGGCCCCAGGACTGCGTGGCCGCGATTCGTGACACTTACCGGCGGCGCCGCGATTGCCTCGTGAGCGGCCTCCACCGGCTGGGATGGCCCGTCGAAATGCCGCGCGCCACCATGTTTGTGTGGGCACAGATTCCAGAGCGCTTCCGCGAGATGGGTTCGCTTGAGTTCTCAAAGTTGCTGCTGAAAGATGCGAAGGTTGCCGTGAGCCCCGGCATCGGCTTTGGCGAGTATGGAGATGGCCACGTGCGCTTCTCGCTCATTGAAAATGAAGAGCGCACCCGCCAGGCTCTGCGCGGCATGCGCAAACTGCTGCAGACTTAAGACGCAAACCGGGGCTCGCTGGCCGTCGTTTCAGCGAGGCTTTGAGCCTGTGCGTTCGAGCACGCTTCGATAGGCCGCTTCGTACCGGCTGATCATTTCTTCCACGGTGAACCGCTGGAGGTTTTCCGTGCCGGCAGCAATCAGATCCCTGCGCCGCGCCACCACCTGGTCGAGAGCGGAGACGGCCATGGCAGGCTGTTCCGGATCGAAATAGACAGCGCCTTTGCCCGCGATCTCCGTCATCGGGGCACGATCCGATGTGATCACCGGACAACCGCAGGCTTGCGCCTCCAGCAGCGGCCAGCCAAACCCCTCCTGCAGGGAGGGAAACAGGAGTGCCGTCGCGCCCGAATACAGTGCCTGCAACTGTTCGTTGCTCACATCCAGCAGCTCAATGACATCCTGCAGGGAATGCTGCTCAACCCAGAGGCGCATTTCCCCGGTGAGTGGCTTGCCGGCCATGACGAGCTTCAGATCGCGAAAACGCTCCTGGCTTTTGACGTGGGAATAGGCTTCTAAAACACCCAGCCGATTCTTGTACCACTGGTTGGCCCCCACGTGCAGCAGGTATTTGCCCGCGGTGAGGCCCAGAGGACTCAACGTGCCCTCTACCTGTTCTGCGGTGGCTGGCCCGTAAGACCAGTTGAGCGAATGCAGAGCGACGTCGGATGCGGCGGTAACAGAAAGAACCTGCGTGAAATCTTCCCGCGTTTTTTCTGAAACGTAGAGGATGTGGTCGGCATGCGAGAAGCTGTTCAGAATCCACTGCTGCAGCTTGCGCCCGCTGGCTCCGGTGGGATTTTGCGGATAATGCCCCAGTGCGCTGCGGATACCAAAAGCATCATGTGCGGTAATGACTTTTGGCTTGTCATTCACCCAGGCCAGGTACGGCGAGTTGGAGTGATCGCAGATGTGAACCAGATCCGCATCGCGGATGTGACGTGCAAAGCCCCATCGAAACAAAACGTACTTATCGAGATAACCAAGCCATTTGCCCAGCCGGTGCTCCTGGGGAAGAAGGCTGCGCAACCGCACGGCCGGGGCCAGTAGCTGCACAGAGTGGCCACGCCGGATCAGTTCGCGCCGAAGAAAGGCAGCATAGCGTGTCATGCTCTGCTGCCTGTCCGCAGGATAATTTCCGATAAGAACGATTTTCATGAAATAGGTTGGGACGAGTGCGGCATGGCCCTGCCCGGCAACTAGCTCTTTGTCTTCGCCTTGATTTCAGCTTCAATCCAGGCATAGGTCTTGGCCAGACCGTCGCGCAGCTTGATCGAAGGCTCCCAGCCCAGGTACTTCTGGATCAGCGTGTTGTCGCTGTTGCGGCCATTCACGCCCTTGGGTGCGTCGAGCTTGTAACGGCGCTCAAGCTTCACGCCCCCAATCTCTTCTGCGATATCGACGAGCTGATTGATCGTCACAATTTCGCTTGAACCGAGATTGATAGGCTCGTGAATCTCGCTCTCCAGAATGGCCTGCGTGCCATAGGTGCAGTCATCGATGTACATGAAACTGCGCGTCTGATGGCCGTCGCCCCAGATCTCAATCTCATGCTTACCCGTCAGCTTCGCCTCGATCACCTTGCGGCAAATCGCGGCAGGAGCCTTCTCGCGTCCACCGTCATACGTACCGAACGGCCCGTACACATTGTGATAGCGAGCCACGCGCGTGATGAGCCCAAAGTCTTCTTCAAAATGACGGCACATGCGCTCGCTGAAGAGCTTCTCCCAACCATAACCATCTTCCGGCAGCGCGGGGTAAGCATCCTCTTCCTTCAGCGGAATCACATTCGCGCTCTTCTGCTTGTCGCCGTTGTAGACGCACGCTGAAGAGGAGTAAAAGAAGCGCTGCACGCCTGCATCCCGCGCTGCCATTAGCATGTGCGTATTCGTCAGCACACTCAGCATGCACAGTGCCTTGTTGTTCTCAATGAATCCCATGCCGCCCATATCGGCTGCGAGCTGAAAGACCACGTCGATGCCTTCAACAGCCTTGACGCAGCTTTCCTTGTCCCGCAGATCGAGCACTAGGTTCTCGACGTCTGCCTGCTTCTGGTACCACTCATCGAGTGGCTTTACGTCCACCGAGCGCACCACGTTAATGCCCTTTTCCTTGAGCGTGCGCACCAGGTGGCCGCCAATAAAACCGCCGCCACCACAAACAAGAACTTTTTCATTGGTCAACTTCATGCAGTTAATTCAGCCTCCGCCTAGAACATTTTGTGCCGCAACTGCCGGCATGAGAAATACCCTGCAGTGCTGCAGTTGAAAACTAGCTTCAAGAAACATCTCTGTCTGAAATCAAGGCAGCGGATAGTTTGCAGTGGTATCCCGTACGTCACGCATCTGGTAAGCGTCCGGCCGGCCCACACTCAGATAGGTAAACCCGCTTTGCCGCATTTGAGCCGGCGAATAGAGATTACGCCCATCAATCACGATGGGGTAGCGCAGGGTGTAGTGCAGCCGCGCCAGATCCAGTTCTGCGAACTCTTGCCAATCAGTCAGAATCAGCAACGCATCCGCGTCCTGCGCCGCTGTATACGCATCGTTGACGTAGCTCATCTGGCCGGAAGCAGGAAGCAATTCAGCCGTGCGCTCCATGGCCGCCGGATCGTAAGCCGCAACCGTGCAACCTTCGTGCAGTAATTGACGAACAATATCCAGGGCCGGTGAATCGCGAATATCGTCAGTACCGCCCTTGAATGCCAGCCCCAGCACACCAATCCGCTTCCCGCGGAAGGTCCATAGCGCCGAACGGATTTTCTGAAAGAAGCGTTTCTTTTGCTCGGCATTGATCTTTTCCACTTCTGCGAGCAGATCAAAATCCAGGCCCAGTTGCTCTGCGACATAGCGGAACGCCGCCACATCCTTCGGAAAACAGGAACCACCGTAGCCGATACCCGCGCTCAAGAAGCGTGGCCCAATGCGAGTGTCCGTCCCCATACCCTGGGCAACCTGTTGCACATCTGCACCGACTGCCTCGCAAATGTTGGCTACTACATTAATGAATGAAATCTTCATCGCCAGAAAAGCGTTGGAGGCATGCTTGATCAGCTCCGCGGCCTTGGTGGAAGTCTGAAGAATCGGAACTGCGGCTTCAGGAGTGCGCGCGCCCGGAATGGCGCTGGCGCTGCGGAAATACTCTCCAGAAGTCAGCGGCTCGTACACCTTTTGCAGCAACGCTGCCGCGCGTTCGCTATCGGCCCCGATCACAACGCGGTCCGCATGCAGGAAATCTACTACCGCCGTACCTTCGCGCAAGAATTCAGGATTCGATGCGACATCGAACATATCCTTGGCAACACCGTTGCGCTCCACTACCCGGCGAATCCATTCATTGGTGTAAACCGGCACGGTGCTCTTCTCGACAATCACCGTATAACTATCGATGGAGCGCGCTATCTCACTCGCCACAGCATCCACGTAAGAAAGATCCGCACTTCCCGTGCGGCTCTGCGGTGTACCCACAGCAATAAACACCAGTTGCGCTTCGCGCGTCGCACCACCTAAATTGCTCGTGAACAAAATATTCTTCCCGCGATGGCGCTCCAGCAGTTCGGGAAGATAGTCTTCGTGGATCGGAACTCCGCCAGCCTGAAGCATAGCCAATTTACTCTCGTCGTTGTCAACACATGTCACTTTATGCCCGATCTCGGCAAAACATGCAGCAGCGACCAGGCCGACATAGCCTGACCCAACGACAGCGATGGAAATCTGAGAACTCATCGGTAGGTTCCTAATCTGAAGTTTTCATCTGGACAAGTGAAGGTGGACGACGATGGCTACGGAATATACGAGTGACGCTGGACTGCGCCAGCTGAATGCTCTATTGAATCTTCCTCGGGACGATTCCCATCAGCCCGTCTTTTAGTATGCCTGAGGTAAAATCAATTGACACTGTGATTCAAGAATACCTTCCTCAAGGAGCTTTGCAAGTGCCATCCCGTCATCCGGCCACAGCGCTTCGAGATCAGCCTTCTTTGGAAGGCAGGCCATTTCGCATCGCTTATTTCGTGTCACACCCTATTCAATATCAGGCTCCACTTCTGCGCCAGATTGCGGCGCTCCCTGGTGTTGCCCTGAAAGTCTTCTTCTTCAGTGACATTTCCGTACGATCCTACATAGACAAGGGGTTTGGCGTCGCCGTCAAGTGGGACGTCCCTCTTCTGGATGGCTACGACTCAGAATTTTTACCAACTATTCGCAATCGAGGCCAACTGGCATTTGCTGATCCCATCTGTACCGGCATTTATGAAAAGCTTGAAACTGGCAACTTTGATGCGGTCTGGCTGCATGGCTATCACACGTTGAACCACCTTCATGTTCTTTGGGCAGCAAAAAGGCTGAACATCCCTCTTTTGATGCGCGCTGAGCCCACCCTGATTGACAGGCCACGCACCCGGACAAAAAAATTTGCCAAATCATACTTCTTCCGTCTGTTGCGGCACGCCATCACAGCGGTGATGCCGATCAGCGAGTTGAATAAAGAATATTGGAACACCTACCTCGGCACTGAAATACCTCAGTTCCCCATGCCTTACGCGGTCGACAACCAGTTCTTCCAGGGTAAAAGCCTTCAGGCTGAAGCAACTGTCGACCAACTACGCGAGGAGCTGGATCTTACGCCCGGCAGACCTGTCATTCTGTACTGCTCAAAGCTGCAGACGAGAAAGCGATGCATCGATCTTGTCAACGCCTACCTTTTGCTTTGCTCTGACTTGAAATTGCCGGCGAAACCTTACCTGCTGATCGTGGGAGATGGAGAAGAACGCGGCCAGGTCGAAGCACGCATTCAGGAATCAAAGGACCTAGACATCAGAATGCTGGGTTTTCGCAATCAATCAGAACTACCTCGCTACTTCAGCCTCAGCGATGTCTTCGTACTGCCGTCAGTCAGTGAGCCCTTTGGCCTGATTGTCAATGAGGTGATGAATGCCGCCCGGGCTGTGATTGTCACCGAAGAGGTCGGCTGCCAAAAAGATCTTGTCCGCGACCGGTGGAACGGAATGGTTGTTCCCGCGCAAAACATTGCGGCACTCGCAAATGCTCTGCAGTATGTTCTCGAAGATCCGGAGAGATGTAAGGAGATGGGAAGAAGAAGCCTCGAGCGAATCCGGGAATTCAGCTTCGATCAGGATATTGAAGGCTTACTGGCTGCTATTACTCACATCCAACAGACAAGAAAAATCGCATGATCGAGCCACTCTATTCCTCCGGCGAGAAGCCACTTCCTTCTTTTCGGATAAGTTATGTTGGGACGCTTCCCACAGATAGCACGGCCGATTATCGAGTCCGGGCACTTCAACGGCTTGGCCAGAATGTGCACGCTTTTCACGTGGAAAACCTTTTGCGCGGAAGCCGCATCATGAATTACTTCCAGCAGCGCTACCTTCTCGGCCCATTCGTTCATTCTATAAACCAAGCACTTCTCAAACATGTCAATCAAGTCCGCCCCGAGATAGTCTTCCTGGATAAACCAAAGTTCCTTACACCTCAGACGATTGAGCGAATTAAGAGCCAAGGGGCAAAAGTCGTCATATACATGCAGGACAATCCCTTTGGGCCACGAAAAGATGGAGGCTGGCAGCAGTTCTATCGCATCTATCGAATGGCGGATCTGCTCTGCGCCATTCGTGCTTCGGATGTTAGGCGATACGAGGCAGAATCCCTGCCATGCATCAGGACTATGTTCAGCTATGAACCCTCAGTGCATTTCGCGCCGCAACCAACCTGGAGTGACAAGGACCGCGATTCCGAGATTGCCTATATCGGTCATCCGCACGAACAGAGACCCGCATTTCTGCTGCAGCTGTCAGAGGAATACGGCTTGCCTGTTTCCATCTCTGGATATGGATGGGATAAGGTCCTCAACGACGCACAAAAGAAGAGATATATACGAAGCGGCTTCCTTAAGGGTCCGGCATACCGTGAGGCTATCTGGCGTTCAAAAGTAAATCTAAGTTTCGTCACACAGCTCAACGAAGACGACATCGCTCACAAGTCGATTGAGATTGCAGCCAGTGGCGGATTCTTGCTGGCCCTCCGCACACCTGGTCATCAGGCATGCTTTGAGGAGGATAAGGAAGCAGTCTTTTTCTCAACCATCGAGGAATGCGCTGAAAAAGCCAGATACTATCTGGAACATCCCGACGAGCGAGAAGAAATCGCACGACGTGGGCATGCGCGCGCCGTACAAAGTGCCTACAGTAACGACGCACAGCTATCTAAAATCCTGAAATACTTCGCTTGACTCCGGCTACGGATTCTGCACTTGTTGATCCGGATGCAGAATACCCTGCAGCGCTCCAGCAATGGGATCTGCTGGCGAGGTGGTCGGCTTCGCTACCGGAGGGCTCTGTTGCAGATTATCCGGATTGAAGGTAGTGAGTGAACCACCATTAAGAGTTGTGCGGCTTCCCATCCCTTGGCCTGCAGTCGACTGATAGTTGGGATTCAAATGCCGAACATCGAAGTCAGGATAAAAGCCTGGTGGAACCGGCGAAAACTGAAACAGGTTCTCACCGGTGAATGGCGGAGAAATACCCACTTTGCCTCGGGTGGAATCTGGAAACTGCCCCTTGCCAGCCATGGCAACCCCAGCAGAGACAGCAGTCCGCCCCCTCGATGATGATCCCGTTCCGCTTTCCGGGCTTACAGAAGATCCCGACAGATTCATCGCGGCAGTTAAACCTGAGCTTGAATACCCCGGCGACGATCTCGACAAAGCCATCGCTTGGGATCCAAACTGCTGATCCTGCTGATCGGCAATTCTTCGCAGCTCATCCGGATACCGCCCTGATGTCTCCGAGGCTATCCGCCCACTGGAGAGCCTCCCCGAGCTAAGGGAATCCTTCACCATACCCGACGAAACCCTTGACTCTATGCGAAGTTTCAACTCTCCAGATGCAACGGCATTGCTTTGCCCTGCCGAGGCTGCTGCGCGACTGCTTATCAGGCTAGAAACGGCGGAACCGGCTTGACTGTCAACCTGGCCGCCCGAGCTTTGCGCCATCATCGTGGAGGTATCCCCCGCTGCAATCCCGGCCAAGGCCAGCATCACCGGCATCAAAGCTCTTCTCATGACAAACCTCCTCTCCCTGGCTCAGCTTTTATCCGAAACGAAGGCAGCCTCAAAAGCACATACAGCCCAATGGCAATGATGACAATATTTCTGATTGCAACCTCATAGCCGGTAAGTGTAACTTCTGTGGCAATGCTAAACATCAGGGAGATGACGAATCCGTAAACGTAGATCTCATGATCCATCAACTTCTTCAGCGTACGGACCACATACGACATACAAAAGACGACCACAAGAGGATAGACCATCACCCCGGCCAGTCCAAAGTCGATCACTCCTGCGGTCATTAAAGAGTTGGCTTGATCGGGGTAATTACGGTTGAATTGTTCGCTGGCAATACCCTCTTCCTGGATGACTGGTTTGTTCGGTATAAATTGTTTGGGAATAGCGTCTTCGGTCTGGATGAACAGGTCGCGTCCATGAGCTGTTGGCATCGTGGAACTCAACTCCAGCAAATCACTGAACCACGCCACAACAAAGGTACGCCCTTCAACATTCTGCTGCGTAGATGTAATGGCAATTTTCCAGGCGCGGCCTTCTTCTACCCAACGGCCAGCCGTAGCTAGCTGCTGCGCATAGGAAGCTTCTTTATGTGCATAGCTCGCCACTCGCAACAGTTCATACGTGAGGAAGCCGAGAAAGAGGAAGGTGGTACCTATTCCGATCACAAGAATCTGCCGAAAACTCAATTTGTTCCATTGATAGCCAGCATGCCGAGCCAGAGCCACCGTAATCACCGCAGCATAAACAAGATTCCTCCGCCCCAAGTTCACTTGCAGCAGCCATAACAGAACAACGGCTACACCCCAGAGAAGCCGCCCAGACCCTTTCTTCTCCATCAGAAATATGATGGTGGAAAGAATGACCGTTGGAATTGCCAGAAAATCAAGCAGCACTGCAAGGACGCCGCCGTGGGTGCCCGATGTCATCCCACCTTGCTTTAACCTTACAGCTGTAAAAATCGGTGGAACTAAGACTATTCCAGACAGCGCGATACGCTTGAGGCCGGGTGAGATCGCAATCCGATCCGTAATGTCTAGAACGGGGACTTCCAGCAGTTCTCCGACCACCAGAAGGCATGCGCATCCCAGAATTGTCGCGGCGACCCCGTGGCACAACTCTCCGCGCATTAACCCGGCGCGCGATGCCAGCGAGTAACCTGCGCGCGGCAGCGTTAACCACGTATTCAATGTGCCGCCACTATAGCCCAGCAAAAATCCCATTGCGGACACGCGGGTCAACCGCACCAGATGATCCCGGAACAGGAAGTCCCACAATAAACTGATGCCGATACCGGTCGCCACGAAACAGCCGAAACCAAGCATTCCGTCCGAGGGCATGAGCCACATCAGCACGGCAATGGCAGAGAGCGTGAGCGGAAAATAGAGTACATAGCGTGACGCAGGCAAGGCGCGCGCAGAGAAGTGATCAGGCTGCCAGGCTCTCACGCCGGCCGCCGGATCAGCCTCGGAATTGGGTGTCCATAGCATTCTTCTATCGATGCCCTCTCAAATTCGTTTTAGTGGCCCCTATCAACAGAGCGCGCAGTTATCGCGTACCGCAGTGGTAGGGCAAACCCCTGTACTAAAACACCGTGGAGGAAATGATAGCTGTGTTCGCTAACTGCGCCCCCAGAGTGCCAGCCTCGAAGAAGGTTGACGATTTCAAAATGCTCGATGGGAGATATAAAATATCGCCATCTGCGACCAGAAAATCAGCCTGCTTATCCTCGTAGACTTTCTTGAGGTTCAGGTGAATGGCCTCAGTTCCATTCGGCAACTTCCTCAACAGGATGGCAGAACCAAGTTTTGCGGCAGGCGCATTTCCGCCAGCTAAAGCAAGGGCTTGCAACAAGGTGAGATGTTCGTTGTTATTGATCAGATAGCCGCCGGGATGCCCGACAGCTCCGACGACATAAACGATTCCGGCCTTGGCGACCACGACGGTATCACCCGGAAGGATAATCGGGTTAGACTGCGAGCGTAATCCCGCCGCATTTTGAGCGAGTCCCACATGGACAGGATGCTGAGGGTCGCTGCGATGAATAATCGTCACCAGTTTTCCTGCTGAAGGGGTCACTCCTCCTGCAAGCGTCAGCATATCCAGCAGCCGGCGGCTGCCAAAGGTCGGATAAATTCCAGGGCTGGCCACCTGCCCCATGATAGTTGCTCCCTGGCCGACACTCTGGCCGAGCGAGACTGTCACCGTTGGGTGCAGCACAAGGCCCTGGACTACAAGCTCGTGCTCAATGTGATGAGCTGCCTGATCGGCCGTCATGCCGGCTACATGAATCGGTCCAGCTACAGGTAGAGACACCGTGCCGTCTTGCGATACTCGGGCATTCTCCACCGAAAGCTCAGGAATATCGAAGATCTGCACGGAAATCTGGTCGCCCGGAGAGATCTGGATGGCCGGCGGGGCCTGCACCGTAAGAGCCTCAGGAGTCATCCCAGCCGCAGGCTCCTGCGCTTGTGCCATGCAGCAGCATGAAAGGCACAGCAACAAGATAAGAAGATGTCTAGCCTTTGTCATCGGTATTCTCGACTCCATATCCGGCTCCATAAGCCGACTCATATCCGCTGCGATATCCGTAGGAGTATCCGCGGGAGTAGGTGTAGTAATTCTCGAGGCGCATATCCACTCCGTTCACGACGGAACCGAGAATGCGCGCATTTGCTCTACGCAGCAGTTCGCGAGTGCGCTGCAATGCCTTCTTGCGCGTAATACCGGAGCGAACCACGACCAGCGTGCCATCCATGTGCCGAACAAGATTGAGGGTGTCAGAGACGGCAAGAACGGGAGATGTATCAAAAATGATGAAATCCCACTCCGTCCGCCACTTCTGAATCGTATCCGCCATCATCCGCGAGGCCAGCATTTCTCCCGGATTGGGAGCGACCGGCCCACGAGGCAGCACTCCGAAATTCGGGAAATCCGGCAGCGGGAAGACGATGGACTCTTCACCGCTCTCGCGCGACAGATAAGTCGACAGGCCTACGCGGTTAGAGACACGAAACTTCAGGTGCTGTGTTCCCTTTCTCAGGTCCGTATCCACAAGCAGCACCCGGGCCGGACGCTGAGCAAAGGAGATGGCAAGATTCGCCGCACAGGTGCTTTTCCCCTCCGCGGCCAGACCGCTGGTCAGCAGAATCGCTTTCGGCTCACGATCTACCGAAGACAACAAGATAGAGGAACGCAACGTGCGGAAACCTTCGGCCACAATGGACTGCGGCTCCAGCAGCGTCAGCAGATCGCGGGAAATCGTCTCATCTTTCTCCGTCGCCGGCTCTTTCGGCCGCTTCTCTGCGCCATAAGCGCCATAGGCCATCTTCCGTTTCGCTCCCGAAACAAACTTCGGCACGATCGCAAGGGCCGGCAGATGCCCAATGGATTCGACTTCCTCTGAGGTGCGCAGTGTGTCATCCAGAGACTCCAGCAGCAGCGAAATTGCAATGCCGGCAATCAGCCCAGCCAGAAACCCAAACACAACGGTCCGCTTCTTCTGCGGACTCACTGGAATCACCGGAAGATTCGCCTTATCCACGACTTCAAGACTGTTGGAGTTCAAGCCTGCGGTAATGCCGGCTTCTTCCAGGCGTAGCTGCAAGGCGTCATACAGTTCAGAGGACGTCTGAGCCTTGTGCTTGAGAATCTCAAACTGAGCGGAGGATTCGTTCTGCTTGAAAGCCTGCTGCTTGGTCTTCTCCAGACGCGCTTCCAGCAGATTCTGTGTCTGCACCGCAGCATCGTATTCCGCCTTGAAGCGCTGCGTCAGGTTTGTGATCTCTTTATCAATATCGCTGCGAACTTGCTTGAGCTGCTGCCGAACTTCTTCCAGCTTGGGGTACCGCGGTCCAAATCTCGACTGCAAATCCGCCTGCTGCACCAGCAAATTCGCCTGCTGCGAACGCAAGGACGTAAGCACGGTATTGGGGGCCACGGAAACCAGCAGATCAGGATTGCGCGTCAGCGCCATCTTGTAGCGGGCTTCCTTGACGATGCGGTCCGCCTCAGCCTGCGCCAGCTGGCTATTGATCGTTTCCAGATCCGAGTCCACCAGGCTGCCGCCCTGCTGCCCAATACTCAGCAGATTATGCTCCCGCTGATACTGCAAAAGTTCGTTCTGTGACTTGTTGACACTCTCTCGCAGGCTGATGATCTGCTGTGAAAGCCAGTCGGAGATTCGAGTCATCGTCTCGAAGTGAGCACGCAGCGTCCAGTCCTGATAAGCGCTGACAATCTGGTTGGCCGCCTCCTGGGCAACTTTCGGATCCTGATTCTGAAAGTGAATCTCTGCCAGGTCAGTCTCTGGCACCAGTACGACCTGAGTGGCACCCTTGAACATATTCAGAAGGGCCAGCTTTTGCGCGGGAGACACCGTGCCGTGATAGCCAGTCTTTTTGAATACGCTGGAGAAGGGCGGCTTCTCATACAGCTTGAGGCTTTCAATCACGTTCCAGGCGATCGTATTGCTCTGCATGATATGCAGCTGTGTCTCCACGCGATCCTGAGTTTGCAGACCACCGCTGCTGCTGGCCAGGCTTGTCAGCTCCACTCCCGTCGACTTGTTCATGTCGATACTGACACTGGCGACTGCTTCATACTGCGGAACGGCCGTCTCAGCGAGGTAAAGAGCCACTCCCACGCCTGCCAGAATGCAGATCAGAATGATCCACTTGCGCTTGAGAAACAGCTTGCGCAAATCACTCAGGCTGATTGTGGATGTCGGTCCAACCGTCTTTTCCTGAGCGGCAGCGCCCACACTTACAGGCCGTCCTTGCGGGTCCAGTGCGTCCATTATGCTGTCTCCTCAGCAGCCCGCAGGCATTTCCATGTTTGAGGCAACACCTCGCGGCAGGCAGGAAGAGTCGATGGAACGTCACTCCTGACAATTCGGGACATTTTTTTGATCACAAAACCTCGGGCCAGGGTTGATTCAGGACTGCCGGGAAACTGGTCGCGTTTATAGTTTGTCAGAAACAGGATAGCCAGTCGCAGTCGGCTGGCATTTGGGATTTTTGCCGCTCACAGGCAGAAAATCAGGCATGAACTGCAGACTTGGTATCCCCTTCATAGCAAACATGGATACTGCTATGAGTTTAGATGGGTCATCGGGCAGGGTCAATCTACCCTCCCGGAATATTCATCACCGATTGATACAGATTCCGGTGATGCAGGGCAGGGCTGAAACTTTTACCCTGGAACCCATGTAACTCATGCCAACCCAGTCCGCGGTTTCAGGAATCGCCCACTTTGGCAGTCTGAGTCTCAAGCAGCGGCGGAATCGCTCCGGCCTCCAGCGGGTAAGAGAACAGGTAGCCTTGAAACATATCGCATTGCAACGCCTTCAAAAGCTCAACCTGATCCTTACGCTCCACCCCCTCGGCCACCACCTGCATTCCCAGGCTGTGCGCCAGCGAAAGAATGGCCTGCACAATCGAATGGGTGCCATTCGTCTCTGTGATGCGCTCCACAAACGACCGGTCTACCTTGAGCGTCTTGATCGGCAACTGGTGAAGATGACGCAACGAGGAGTATCCGGTTCCAAAATCATCCACTGAAAAGTGAACGCCCAAGGCCGCCAGTTCACGCATCTGCCGGGCAATTTCCTCAATATTGCGCATCACCGTGGTTTCCGTTACTTCCAGCTCCAGCAGCTCCGCAGGCATCCCTGAGCGCGCCAGCACCCGTTGCACATGCCCCAGAAAATCGGAGTGCATGAACTGCAAGGGCGATACATTGACGGCAATCCGCACTTGCGGCAGGCCTGCCCGGCTCCAGTCCATAAACTGCCGCGCGACCTCTTCGAGCACCCAGTTGCCAATGGGCATGATGAGGCCGCTGTCTTCTGCAATCGGAATAAACCGATCCGGCAGAATCATCCCATTTTTTGGATGATGCAGCCTCAGCAGGGCCTCCATGCCGCAAAGCTGGCCATCAGCGAGATACTGCGGCTGGTAGTAAACCTCAAAGCCGCCTTCTTTGAGCGCCGTCCGCATCATCAGCTCAAGATCATTGGCCTCCGCTGCCGCCGAGCTGATTTCGTCACTCACAAACGTGAAACGATTGCCGCCCGACTTCTTGGAGCGGTACATCGCGATATCAGCATTGCGCCAAAGATCGCTCGCCTCGGTTCCGTCGTCGGGATAGAGCGCTACCCCGATACTGGCCGGCAGCTCAAGCCGGTAACCTTCCACAATAAATGGCTCGTGAAACACATACAGTAGATCCTCGGCTACCCTGTAGGCATCCTGCCGGTTCTTCAGCTCACCCAGAACGGCCACAAACTCCTCGCCTCCTGAGCGAGCGATCGTATCCTCGCCACGCAGCCGCAGCCGCAGCCTCTCGGCAACCAGCTTCAGGCACTGGTCACCCACCAGATGCCCATAGTTATCGTTGATCTGCTTGAAGCGGTCCAGATCGATGCAAATAAAGGCCACGCGCCGATCCTGCCGGGAGGCGCGCGTCAGAGTCTGATGCATGCGGTCTTTGAGCAAAAGGCGGTTGGGCAGCCCCGTCAGCAGATCATGGTGTGCCTGGTAGAGCAGTTGCCGGTGCAATTCTTCGCGCTCTGTTACATCCACTACCAGGCAAAACCTCGCCATGCGCCCGTTAAAGTGAATGGTGTGCGCGGCCACCTCCACCTTGGACTGCTTGCCGTCCTTATGCAAATGCGTCCACGGGCCACTGAAGACCATCTCTACCCGTTCCAGCCCCACATCCTCCAGCATGCGCGGCACTTCCTCCTGCGGGCGAATGTCCAGCAGCGTCATCTGCCGGAACTCTTCTTCGCTGTACCCATAAATATGCTGCGCGGCATCGTTCACCCGCAGAAACCGCAGCGTCTCCAGGTCATAAATCCACATCGGCGAGGGATTGTTCTCAAACAGCACGCGATAGTCTTGGCTCGTGCGGTTCGCAGCCTGAATCTCCTCCTCCAGCAGCGTCAGAATCATGCCAAACTCAACAAAATACTTGGGAATATTCCAAAGCTCGCCTGAAACCTGCAGGTGGGGCCACCACTCGGAAACCACCAGCGCCGCAGGAAAGACCAGCGCCCAGGCCAGCAGCCCCAGCACCGCCGTCATCACACCGGCAGAGGCTCGGCGGAAATCCCGCCAGTAAAACCAAGCGTTGATCGCAAAAACTTCGGTCAGCGTGCCATAAACACCAAGAATGGCCTGCCCCGTGCGAATCTCGTACACAATCCAGAGCAGGATCACGATGGCGATCAGCATGTTGCCGCGAACAATGCTGCGGTCCGTGCCCCAGTAGCGCAACCAAACATAGATCATGCAGAGCTGTCCGACCAGCGCCACGGCCACCAGAACGGGAACCGTCGAGACGCCGTACACCGTCAGGCACAAATATGCGATGGAAGGAACGCTCAGCAACGCGGCCGCGAGCATTGCCTCGCCCGGTTCATGAATCGCATCCGAGGAGGCGATCAAAAAGCTGCAGCCGCCCAGCAGTAGAGCCGAAACCCCCAGCACACTCTGCCATGCCACATCCTGCACCACAACCTGCACCGTGAAATGCAGCAGGATGAAGATCCAGCCCAGGGTCCAGTACCGGATGCGAGGCATGGAACGGCGGTGCTGGATAACCGCAAAAACGAGCACCAGCAGGCCAACAATAAGAATGTCCAGCAGCGATTCCTGCATCAGCTTCTTGACCCGCAATCATTCCAGATGGAACGACCAGTCCTCTGTACGAGTTACCGAAGAGCAGTCCCATCCATTACTAACAGCAATGAAACAAAAGTGTTAGCAAAGATTATGATGCGCTTTTGCGCGAGAGTCGGACAGATCGAGGAGAAATGGCAAGAGTTTTGCAGAGGACCCTGCCAAAGACCGGACCCGATCGCGCGGGGCAGTGGCAGTGCAACGAGCCTCATGGCAGTGAAACGAGAAATTTGGTGGGCAGTGAGGGACTCGAACCCCCGACATCCTGCTTGTAAGGCAGGCGCTCTAACCAACTGAGCTAACCGCCCGGGAAGGCCATGAGACGGCCAGCGGAAAAACCGGAAACCCTAGTGGGAGTTTATCAGCAAATCCGGGAGCTGCGGATGGGAATGACCTTTGCCCCGCGTCCGGCCGCCGCATGCAGGCTCACTGGCGCGATCCGGCGGTGAAGCCGCTCTTCGCGGCAGAAGAGGTAATAGCGCAGCGACAGCCAGCCGAGCGTCGCAAGATTCAATAGAAGAACAACGCAGATCAAGGGAAAAAGGAGTGCAATCACAGGAGTCAAAGACCGTAGGTGCAGATTAACGTTTGCCGCTCAGACTTTGTATCCCACTTTGGATTGTTACTTTAGAGTTCGCTCGCCCAAAGACCGCCGGGCGACAGGCGCTCCCTCGAACTCGCGGCCACGCAACCTGATAGACTCGGCTGGCGTGCGCCGCCTCATTCTCAATGCTGACGACTTTGGCCTCACTCCCGGGGTAAACAGCTCCATTTTGGAACTGGCACAGGCCGGGGCGCTGACCTCGGCGACCCTCATGGCCACCGGCGAGGCCTTTTCAGAGGCCGTTGCGGAATCCGCCGCCGTGCCCACTCTCGGAGTCGGCTGCCATGTCGTGCTGGCCGATGGCCACTGCGCCGCCGCGCCGGAAGCGATTCCCACTCTGGCCAGCCCTCAGGGCCAGCTTCGCCCGACGCTCGGCCAATTCGCCCGCGACCTTTATATGGGCCGCATCTCCTCCGAACACATCGAAACCGAGGCCGTCGCCCAGATTCAGCGGCTGCAACAGGCCGGCGTCCACGTCACCCACGCGGACACCCACAAGCACACCCACCTCTTCCCTGCCGTGCTGCGTCCTTTACTGCGCGCGGCCATGCGCTGCGGCATCCGCGCCATTCGCAATCCCTTTGAGCCTGCGTGGGCCATCGCCGTCACGCCCGGCGCCTCCACCGTGCGCCGCGTGCAGATCGGCATCCTTAACCGCAATCGCGAGACCTTCACGCGGCTGGTGCGGCAGGCTGGCCTGGCCACCACCGACGGAGCCATCGGCGTGCTGGCCACCGGCGTGCTCGATGCGCCGACCCTGCACCGGCTGCTCACCGCCATCCCCCCGGGCAACTGGGAGCTGGTCTGCCATCCCGGCCATGAAGACGCCGCGCTGGCCTCGGTGCGCACCCGCCTGCGCGCCTCCCGCGCCGTCGAGCACCAGGCCCTGCTCGCCACCGTCCCCGATTTCCCCGGCATCGAGCGCATTTCCTTCGGCCATCTCACCGGAGCGCGGCCATGAGCCTGCCCCGGACTTTTGCATCGGCCTGCCCTCAGGCCGCGTCCAACCAAACAAAGAGCGAGACCCCATGAAGATCGGTATTACCTGCTATCCCACCTACGGCGGCAGCGGCGTCGTCGCCACTGAACTCGGCATTGAGCTGGCCGCCAGCGGACACGAGGTCCACTTCATCACCTATTCGCAGCCCTTCCGGCTCACCGGGCGCGAAGAGGGCATCTTCTACCACGAGGTGCCCGTCTCAAACTATCCGCTCTTTGACTTTCCCCCTTACTCGCTGGCCCTGGCCTCGCGCATGTGCGACGTGGCCGACTATTACAAGCTCGATCTGCTGCACGTGCACTACGCCATTCCGCACGCCATTTCCGCCTTTCTGGCGCGTGAAATGCTCGCCAAGCGCGGCCTGCATATCCCCATCGTGACCACTCTGCACGGCACTGACATCACTCTGGTGGGCGCGGACCAGTCCTACCTGCCCATCACCCGCTTCGGCATTGAAGAGAGCGACGGCGTGACGGCTATCTCGGAATACCTCAAGCGCCGCACTCTTGATGAGTTCCGCGTTCACACCGACATTGAGGTCATCCCCAACTTCGTCAACTGCGATGTCTATGAGCCGCTCAAGCCGGAAGTCCGTGAAGCCGCCCGCGCGCGCTTTGCCCCGGCGAACGAGCCGCTGCTGGTGCATCTGTCCAACTTCCGCCCGGTCAAGCGCGCCCCCGACGCCGTGCTCATCTTCGCGGAGATCGTCAAACACATGCCCGCGCACCTGCTGCTGATCGGCGATGGCCCTGACCGTTCCGTGGTGGAGTGGCTGGCCAAACGTCACAAAATTCAGGACCGCGTCCATTTCCTCGGCAAGCAGAACAGCGTGAGCGAACTGCTGCCCCTCGCCGACCTGATGCTGATGCCGAGCGAGCTCGAGTCCTTCGGGCTGGCCTCACTCGAAGCCATGGCCTGCCGCGTGCCCGCCATCGCCACCAACGTGGGCGGCATCCCTGAGTTGATCGACCACGGCATCAACGGCCTGCTCTACGAGGTCGGCGATGTGGAGTCGATGGCCAAAGGCGCGCTCGAATTGCTTGAAAGCCCGGCCCGGCTCGACGCCATGGCCACGGCCGCGCGCCAGACCGCGCAAACGCGATTCTGCGCGCACAAAATCATTCCGCTCTATGAGAAGTTTTACAACGACGTGCTCGAGCGCGCCGGCAAGCCTGCGGCCCGTAGCTGATCGGGCAGGCTGCCCGGCTCGCTGTCCACGGGCATTTCCATAATGACGCGGGTGCCGCGCCCCGGCCGGCTCACGACGTTGAAGTGCGCCGCGCCGCCAAACAGCACCTCAAGCCGCTCGCGCACGTTGCGCATGCCCACTCCGTTGCCGGTGCGCATGCCCACCGGCCGCTGGCTGGTGGCCGCCACGCCCACGCCATCGTCTTCCACTTCGAGGATGAAGCGGTCGCCCTCCAGGCGGCTGCGCAGCGTCACCGTGCCGCCGTGAATGCGCGGCTCCAGCCCATGCTTGATGCTGTTCTCCACCAGTGGCTGCAGCAGCATGCTCGGCACCGGCAGCTCCAGCGTGCGCTCATCAATCTCCTTGACCACGCGCAGCTTGTCCGTGCCGAAGCGCACCACCTCGATGCCCAGATAATCCTCGGTGAAGCGCAGCTCCTCTCGAAACGCAATGAACGAGTCGTGATCCTTGAGCAGCGCCCGCAGAATGTTGGCGAGCTTCACGATCATTTCGCGCGCCTGATCCGGGTCGCGCCGCACCAGCGAACCAATCGAGTTCAGTGTGTTGAACAAAAAGTGCGGATTGATCTGCCGCTGCAGCGCGTCGAGCCGCGCCTCCAGCAGCAGCCGCTTCTGCTCCTTGAGCGACTGCTCAATGCGCACCGCATTCCATATCTTCAGCGGGATGCCCACGACCATCGTGGCGCACGCCCACACGGCAACGGTGATGAGCCAGGTTGGCTCCGGCAGCGCAAACAGCTCATGCGGATAGCGACGCGCCAGCCACCAGTGAATCACCTGCAGGGCAATAATCAGCATCATCAGCAAAATCTGCCGGTCAAAGCGCGGCTTGCGCAGGTTGCGCCGCACCCACTGGTAAATGCTCAGATCGATGAAGGGCGAGAACGACCAGATCTCGTCCTTCTCCACAAACCAGCTGAAGACACCGGCAATCAGCGCCACGCCCACATCAAACGGCAGCGCCAGAAACTCATGGTGCAGCACCGCCGGCAGCGCCAGCAGGCACGCGCCCGCCGTCGCCGCGGCCGGCCCGAGCAAAATGCCCAGCAGAATGCAGGTTTCAAACGAAATATCCGCGGCATAAAAATTGGCCACGTTAAAACGAACCCACACGCCCAGGCTCAGCGGCACGCAGATGAACGCCAGCAGGCCCAGCGTCTGCGCCGTCGTCCGCCGCTCGACAAACAGCAGATCCACAAAGGCGCGCGAACGCGCCAGCGCGCTTGGCACGGCCGCCGCCACGCCCAGCTTGACGAGCAGCGTAATCCATATAAGTTTGGGCTCGACCACGCTCTTACTTTACTCGCATCGTTACGGCACTGGCCGCTTCATCCATGGCCGCTTCATCCTGCCCGCTTCAGCACGAACCTTCTCCCGCTCCATATAGAATCAGAGGTATGCCATTTTCCAGCGTTCGCAAGGTGGCCGACGCCGACTTCCCCACTCGCTGGGGACACTTCCGCATTCTCGGCTTTGAGGGCGTCGTCGAAAATCCCGTGCCCTGCCAGGACGGCACGCCCGCGCCTGCCCAGAAGATTGAAGGAGCGGTCGCGCTGGTGATGGGCGACATCCACTCCGCGCCGCCCCTCGTGCGTATTCACTCCCAATGCCTCACCGGAGACGTCTTTCACTCGCTGCGCTGCGACTGCCGCCTGCAGCTTGAGCTGGCCCTGCGCAAAATCACCGAGGCGGGCGCCGGCATTCTGCTCTATGAGCAGCAGGAGGGCCGCGGCATCGGCCTGATGGCGAAATTGAAGGCTTACGAATTGCAGGACCAGGGCCTCGACACCGTGGAAGCCAACGTCCAACTGGGCTACAAGGCCGACTGCCGCGAGTTCGAGCTGCCCGCTGCCGTGCTGCAACTGCTTGAGGTTGGGGCCGTGCGCCTCATCACCAACAATCCTGAAAAGGTGCAGGCCATGGAAACGGCAGGCATCCGCGTCGTCGAGCGCGTCTCGGCCGAAGTGCCCTCTGAGGAGACGTTCGAGCGTTACCTCAAGGTCAAGCAGGAAAAGATGGGCCACATCCTCGAAGGCGTGTAACTCCCGCGCGCCAGTCCACTTCGCAAACGCCCGTCACTCGTGATAAACAGTGAAGTGCCTCCGGCACAGGAAGGTTTGCAAGTTTGCGCATGGCTGTGCCCATCCATCCTCCTGTCCCATTCGTTCCAGTTCTCGCAGCCGCGTTCCCCGTCTACGCGGAACCGGCCCACTTCTCTGCCCTCTCCATGGTCGTGCTGTCAGCGCTCATCGTGGCCTCAGCCGCGCTCTTCTGGGCGCGCTTCGGCAAGGTGGTCACGGTGCTGCGCGCCGCCAGGCCCGACGCGGACTTCTCCCTGCACCCCATCGGCAAGCGCGTCCGCGACTTTGTGTGGGAGGTTCTCTGCCAGGGCAAGGTCATCAAGGAACGGCCCATCCCCGGCCTCGCGCATGCCTTTGTCTTCTGGGGATTCCTCGCCTTCGCGCTCGTCTCGCTCAACCACTTCGCCTCGGGCTATAACCTGGGCTTTCTCTCGGCGCACGGCATCGTCGGCGGCTTCTACTTTTACTTCGCCGCCCTCTTCGCGCTGTTGGTCGCCGTGGGAATCACCTGGCTCTTCATCCGCCGCTTCTTTCTGCGGCCGCGCTACTTTGGCAGCAAGCTATCGTATGAATCGGGCGTCATCGCGGGCCTCATCTTCCTGCTCATGGCCACCTACCTCGCGGCCTTTTTCACGCCCGCCGGTTCCACGGCGGCCGTCGCGCTGTGGTGGGTGCATGCGCTCACCATCCTTGCCTTTCTGCCACTGATTCCGCACACAAAGCACCTGCACCTGATCCTCAGCCCGGCGACGGTCTTTCTTTCGCGCGGCGAGTTCAGCCGCATTCCGCCGCTGGTCGGCGATGAAGACTTCGGCCTCATCGCGGGCAAAGACGTAACGAAGCTCGCGGCGCTGCAAGCCTACTCCTGCGTGGAGTGCGGCCGCTGCACCGAGCACTGCCCCGCCAACAGCACGGGCAAGGAGCTGAACCCGAAGCAGATCGTGCTCGGGCTGCGCAGCTATCTCAATACGCAGGGCCCGGCCAGCGAAGAGCCGATCGTCGATGGCAAATTTGAGACGCTCAATTCCATCTTTCAATGCACCACCTGCGGCGCGTGCGAATACCAGTGCCCGGTCGGCATTGAGCATCTGCCGCTCATCATTGGCATGCGGCGCGGCACCGTCAACACCGGCGTGTGGGAAGACGACTACGGCGCCAAGCTCTTCCACACCCTCGAGCGCAACGGCAACACTCTCGGCATGAGCGCCAGCGAACGCGACAAGTTCATTCAAAAAGAGTCGCTGCCCATCTTCGACGGCACGCAGGAATACTGTCTCTGGCTCGGCTGCATGGGCGCGTATGACCCCAAGGGCCGCGAAATCATTACCTCCTTCGCACTGGTCATGCGTCATCTCGGAACAACTTTTGGCGTGCTCAAAAAGGAGCGCTGCACCGGCGACCCCGTGCGCCGTCTCGGCAACGACCTGCTCTTTCAGACGCTCGCCGAGCAGAACATTGAAAACCTCACGCAAAACAAGGTCAAGAAAATCGTCACCATCTGCCCGCACTGCGTCCGCACCATGGCCAAAGACTGGCAGGAGTTTGGCGGCGTCACCGCGGAGATTGAGCATCACAGTGAGTTCATGGCCCGTCATCAAAACGCGCTGCCCAAAGCGGATTCCGGCGAAACCATCGTCTACCACGACCCCTGCTATCTGGGCCGCTATCGCGGCAGCTACGACCAGCCGCGCGAAGTGCTCGCCCGCTCCGGCACGGTGATTGACCCGCCGCGCAGCCATGAGCGCAGCTTCTGTTGCGGCGCCGGCGGCGGACTCGTCTTCCTCGGCGAAGAGCAGGGCGACCGCGTGAGCCACAATCGAGCCAAGGAACTCACCGCCACCGGCGCACAGATTGTCGGCGCGGCCTGCCCCTTCTGCAACACCATGGTTCGCGACGCACTCGCCGCCACCAGCGATGCACCGCCCCAACTGCTCGACATTGCACAGATCGCCGCGCGCTCGCTCCAGAACTCATCCAATGCGCAGGAGAGTTCCGCATCAAGCTAAGAGGTTTCTGTCTCCGATGGAACAAATTCTGTATCAAGGCACGGCTTCAGCCGTGCCGAAATCGCGCGAATAGGAAGTGGGGCTTTCGCCCCTGTGCCTAAAGATCAACTAGAGTGGGGCTCAAGCCCCCGAGGGACCACACCAAAGGAGTCCGCAAACATGAAAATCGTAGTCGCCATCAAACAGGTGCCGGTGCGTGATACCAACGTCCGCATCGGCCCAGACGGCAAATGGATCGAGGAGTCGGATCTCGAATACGAGATCAACGAGCCCGATGCCTACGCGCTCGAAGAGGCGTTGCAGCTCAAAGACCAGCATGGAGCTGAGGTCATCGCGCTCTGCGCCGGCCCGGACCGCGCCGGCTCCATCATTCGCGAGGCGCTGGCCAAGGGTGCGGATCGCGCCATTCACATCGAGTGCGACGATCTCGGCACGCTCGACACCCTGGGCGTCGCGCAGCGGCTTGCCGAAGCCGTCAAGACTGAGAGCCCTGACCTCATCCTCACCGGCCTGCAGTCAGATGATCTCGGCCTCGGCCAGACCGGCGTCGTCATGGCCGAAGTGCTCAATATTCCGCACTCCACCATCATCATGCACGTCGAGGTCGAGGGCGCATCCATCAAGGTCAAGCGCGAGCTCGAAGACGGATGGTTCCAGCACATCCAGATGCCGCTGCCCGCGCTGCTCACCATTCAGTCGGGCATCCATCGCCTGCGCTATGCCACGCTCATGGGCATCAAAAAGGCGAAGACCAGGGAAGTGAAAAAACTCACTCCCGCCGAGCTGGGCGCAACCAGCGCCCCGGCCGTCGCGATTGACCGCGTTTACCAGCCCGAGAAAAAGAAACAGACACAGTTGCTCAAAGGCTCCCCCGCTGAAGCGGCGGCGCAACTGGTGGAAAAACTCAAGTATGAGGTGCGAGTGATATGAGCGGAATTCTGGTCGTTCTGGAACATCGCAACGGCGCGTGGGCGCGCATGTCATGGGAGGCCCTGGCCGCCGGGCAACAGCTCGCCGCCATCACCGGAGGCAACGTCTACACCGCCGCTCTCGGCAGTGATCTCAGCGCCCTCACGCCCGAGGCCGCCAGCCACGGCGGAGCCAAGCTGCACACGCTCGAAAACCCGCAGCTCGCGCACTACACGGCAGACGGCTACGTGCTCGCGCTGGAGCAGCTCATTCGCCAGCATCAGCCCGATTTCGTCGTCTTTCCGCACACCTACCAGGTGCGCGACTTCGCCCCGCGCCTGGCCACGCGCTTCGGCCAGGTGCTCATCCCCGACGTGATCGCACTGCGCGGCGACGGCGGCACGCCGGTTTTCGTCCGCCAGCTCATGCAGGGCAAGCTCAATGCCGACTACCGCAAGACCGGCGGAGGCCCCGGCTTTGTCTCCGTGCAGGCCGGTGCTTTCCGTGCGGAAGAGTCCGCCGCGCCCGCACCTGCGGCCATGGAACCCTTCGCCCTTACCCTCGACGCAGCCCAGATTCGCACCCAGCCCGGCGAGCCCTTCCGCGAGTCCACGCAGACCGTCGATCTCGGCTCCGCCCCGGTCATCGTCTCGGTGGGCCGCGGCATCAAGGAGCAGGACAACATTCCGCTCGTGCAGGCGCTGGCCGATGCTCTCGGCGCGGAGCTGGCCGCCTCGCGCCCCATCTGCGACAACGGCTGGCTGCCCATGGAGCGGCAGGTCGGCAGCTCGGGCCAGACCGTCGCGCCCAAGCTCTACCTGGCCGTCGGCATCTCGGGCGCCATTCAGCACCTGGTCGGCATGAAGGGCTCCAAGGCCATCATCGCCATCAACAAGGATGAAAATGCGCCCATTTTCGAGGTGGCCGACTACGGCATTGTGGGCGATCTCTTTGAGGTGGTGCCCGCGCTCACCGAGGCCATCAAAAAGGCAAAATCCGCCTGATCCTCTAAAAAACCGCTTTACTCCATCTCTCCGCCTGCCGTATTTTTCCCGGCAGGCGGATTTTTATCTCCCTCCAGACAAGCCGAACGTATCTTCCATCCGTTACTCTGTTAGGGCAAGTTTTCAAGTCCCCTCCCGAGGAACGATCTTCATGTCCGCTGAAAATGCTGGAGAAAAAGAATTGAATTTTGGACAAACCGTGGACGCGGTGCAAGCGATTACACCGCTGCTGGTGCTACAGAACGAAAGCGATCAGGCGCTGGTTGCCGTATGCCCCACGCTGCAGGGCCGCGTGCTCACCAGCACGGCTCGCGGCACCCAGGGCCGCAGCTATGGATGGGTGAACCACGGCCTCATCGGCTCAAAGAAGCATCTGGCGCACTTCAACCCTTACGGCGGCGAAGACCGCATCTGGCTTGGCCCTGAGGGCGGCCAGTATGCCATCTACTTCGCGCCCGGCACCTCGTTTGATCTCGACAACTGGTATGTGCCCGCGCCGCTCGACACTGAGCCCTTTGAAGTGGCCGAGCAGTCGGCCTCCCACGTGCGGCTCACCAAAAAGTTCCGCCAGGTGAACTACTCCGGCGCCGAGTTTGAGATCGGCCTCAACCGCGTCGTGCGCGTGCTGCCCGCGCATCAGGCCAGCACCACGCTGCCTCCTGAGCTGCTCAAGGGCGTCTCCACCGTCGCCTTTGAGTCGCACAACGTCCTCACCAATCTCGGCTCACAGTCGTGGACACGCGAGGGCGGCCTGCTCTCGCTCTGGATCATCGGCCAGTTCAACGCGTCGCCCAGCTCTACTATCGTGATTCCCTTCCACGCGGGCCCAGAGGACAAGCTGGGCACGCCCATCAACACCAACTACTTTGCGCCACTCGATGACAAGCGCCTGCGCGTCTTTGACGGCTACGCCTGCTATAAGGGCGACAGCCGCTACCGCAGCAAGATCGGCGTCAATCCGCACCGCGTGACCGGCCGCCTCGGCAGCTACGATGCCGAGCACAATGTGCTCACGCTGGTCGAGCACAGCGTCAATGCGCCCGATGCGGGTTACGTCAACTCCGAGTGGCAACTGCAGGAGCACCCCTACGCCGGCGACGTGGCCAACTGCTACAACGACGGCCCTGCCCCCAACGGCAACCAGCTCGGCGCATTCTATGAGTTGGAGTCCTCGTCCCCGGCCGCGGCGCTCGCGCCCGGAGCCACCATGGAGCACACGCACCGCACCCTGCACTTTGAGGGCGACAAGGCCAGGCTCGATGCCATTGCCCGCGCGGCCTTCGGCGCATCGCTTGACGAGATTGCCTCGGCCCTGCCCGCGTAATCTTCCCCTGCGGCGCCCATCCTTCGCCTGCTTTTGGGCACAGGATGGGCCTGCGGGAGGGTGGCATCTGTCACGCTCTCGCAGAAAATTTTGCGTCTCCGCGCACGCATTCATCGCACATTCCACGGTGACCGCATAGACTGGTGCGGGGTGGCTCTTGGATACCATGGAAGCAGCAATGGAAAAATCGCAGTCTGAACACATCGCAAGCCTGTTGCGCGAAGCCATCGAGCGCTGTCTGACGGCCGGGCAAGCGCAGGGTGCCCCGACCGGCTTTGACGATGTGTTTTATGCCCCCGAAACAGCCGCGCTCAAAGAGGAAGTGGTGCGCGCGGGTCGCAAGCTGTGGGAGCGCCAGTATGTGGACGGCAACGGCGGCAACATCTCCGCACGGCTGCCCGGCGACGTCATTCTGTGCACCCCGACCATGATGAGCAAAGGCGACTTGCGCGCCGATGAGCTTTGCCTGGTGGATCTGGACAACCAGCTTTTATGCGGCTGCCGTCCGCAGACGAGCGAAATTCTGCTGCATCTTGAGATTTACAAGGCCGTGCCCGAGGCCAAAGCCGTCATCCATTGCCACCCGCCCTATGCCACGGCGCATGCGCTGGCCGGCGTGGTGCCGCCGGGCAATCTGCTCTCAGAGCAGGAAATCTTCATTGGTCCCGTTGCGCTCGCGCCCTATGAAACCCCCGGCACCCCGGCCTTTGCCGCCACCGTGCTGCCCTACGTGCGCAACCACAACACTATCCTGCTGGCGCACCACGGCATCGTCTGCTGGGCAGACACCGTGACCCATGCCGAGTGGTACACCGAGGTCATTGAGACCTACTGCAAGACCGTCATGATCGCGCGCCAACTGCAGTCCCATCTGGAGGAGATTCCGGCGGCCAAGATTCAGGAGATTCTCGCGCTCAAGCAACGCTGGGGCCTACCCGATGCGCGTCTGGACGCTGCGGCAGAAGCGCAGCCCTGCACCTCTGCAGCGCCCGCAAAGAGCCACTCCGCCGCGGCCCACAACGGCCACCATGCCGCCGCTCGGAATGGCTATGTGGCCGGCCAGAGCGCCCGCTACCGCCCCGAGGTGGAAGCACTGATTGCCGAGTTCACCGAGCGCATTTCGCGGCTGGCCGAGGAGTAAGCCGAGCCGCTGCTCTCCACGGTCCGGCCCCGGCCGAGCCTTATCTAACCCTGAACCGGTCTTGAACTGCTCCTGACCGCCGCGCGCATCCGCCGCCAAGTATACGAATCCATCGCGCGGTTCGGCGACTCCAATAGGAGTTTGCGGCCCCTTGCCGCCAGGAGCAGAACGGCCTTATGTTCCAGCGCATCCTCATCGCCTACGATGGTTCCCCCGAATCGAAAAAAGCTCTCGAAACCGGCATTGCGCTCGCCCGCGAACTGAAGGCCGACACCAGTCTCGTCTCTGTGATTGAGCCGCTGCCCGGCTACATCACGCTGGCCGGCAGCGTGGAGCCTTCTTACCCGGCCGAACTGATCCGCGAACGGCGCGAGAAGTTCTCCGCCATGCAGTCCGAGGTCAAAGAGAAGGCTGCGCAGCACGGCATGACAGTCGAGACGCTGCTGGTCGAGGCGCCCGAGATCGAGGGCCTGCTGCGCACCGTGGCCGAGACGCGCGCCGACCTGCTGGTGATCGGCCTGCGCCCGCACGACCACTCGGTTGAGTTCGCCGGAACCGTCCGCCGGGTCGCGAATGAAATCCGCTGCCCCATCCTCGCGGTCCCCTGCCACTGAGAGGCGCAAATGTGGATGGAGATTCACATTTTTCACGAGTGCCGGGGCCTGCAACGGCTTTGACAATGGACGTGGCCGAGGCGGCCACCCCAGCGGCTTATGGCAGTCCGGGCTAGTTGACACAGTGTGACACATGAAGCAAGTCACTCTTCGCAAGCTGCGTACGCGTCCTGCAGTCCCTAGCCTGCAATCCCTAGATCTCATCCATTGACAGATCGGATGAGTGAGGTCGTCCGGTACTCCAGCAGCAGCGATGGAAATGGATCTCGTCTCTCGCGCCTTTCAAACCAGCATCATGGAAATTTCAGTTATAGTGGCGGCGCACCGGGCGAGTGAGCTTTCGGATTCGACCACACTGCAACGGAATATGCGCACACGAACGGCGGGCGATCACGGAACTGCTGTTGGAACTGGAAGCGGGAACGAGGAATCATTCCCGCTTTGCTCAACAAATCCTGACGCTGAGAGTGAAAACTACAACTCGTGTGCCCTGATGATCAGGCATGAAAGCCAGATGTTTGAGGCGATCGCCCTACTGGCTGAGTTCGACCACCGTGTTGGTGTTGTCATCGTTAAGGAGACTCTGCACAAGTTCTGCATCCGCGTCGTGATTGATAAATCAGATAGGAGTGAGGTGGGAGCGATGAAGCAGCAGAGTCTGGCGAGTCAGGGAGTGTTCGAGAAGTACGGGCGGAAGAGTCGGCGCGAGGTATTTCTGGACGAGATGGAGCAGATCGTTCCGTGGTCGGCGCTGGAGGCGCTGGTGCGTCCGCACTATGCGAAGGCGGGCAAGGGGCGGCAGCCGGTGGGGTTGTCGATCATGCTGCGGACGTACTTCGTGCAGCAGTGGTTCAACCTGTCGGACCCTGGGGTGGAAGAGGCGCTGTATGAGTCGGCGGCGCTGCGGCGGTCCGTGGGCGTCGATCTTGGCATGGCGCCTGCGCCGGATGAGACAACGGTGTTGCGCTTCCGTCACCTGCTGGAGAAGCACGATCTGGGCGGTTTGATGCTCGAGGCGGTGAACGTGCATCTGGAGGCCAGGGGGATCAAGATCGCGACCGGCACGATCGTGGATGCGACCATCCTCCATGCGCCTTCGTCGACCAAGAACGCAAGCGGCGAGCGCGATCCCCAGATGCACCAGACCCGGAAGGGCAACCAGTGGTTCTTCGGGTTGAAGGCGCACATCGGCGTCGACAGCAAGGAGGGCCATGTTCACTCGGTGGCGACCAGCGCCGCCAGCGTGGCCGACTGCCACATGCTGCCGGAGTTGTTGCACGGCGAGGAGCGCAAGGTGTGGGGCGACGGCGGCTATCAAGGCCAGACCGAGGTGATCCAGGAAGCTGCACCGAAGGCCCAGGACATGACCTGCAAGCGGACCCGGTTCAAGAACTATGTCGATCAGTTACAGCGCAAGAAGAACCGGAGCAAGTCCAGCGTGCGGGCCAAGGTGGAACATGTCTTCCGCATCCTGAAGCGCGTCTTCGGCTTCGATAAGGTGAGATACCGCGGCATCGCCAAGAACCATCATCGGCTATGCGCCAACTTCGCCCTCGTCAATCTCTACCTCCACCGCAAACGCCTGCTTGTGCAGAGGGCGTAGTGTGCCCGGAGGCGAGGAAATCGGCCTCCAAAGCCACTAAAACGCAACCGCAAAGGACCTGCGCAGCCTCAATCACCCCGTCACGAGGAAAAGATCGTCGCCGTCAAGAAATCAGCACCCTGCGCAGAGCTTCCCTAGTGATTCAAAACGGAAAAGGAGTACCGTACCCTCCTCGGCCCACTTCTTCAACATCAGGAGCGCACTGTCTGAATCGATCATCCTCTAGCGCCTTTCTGTTGCCATGCCACATCCCGTGCGGGCCGCTCTGTGCCTTCGCCCGAACTGCGATGGTTCAATTATGGATTATCACCATTCTCGTGATTCAATCGCCTAGCTTCTTCCAAGTCGATACGAAACTTCTTTCCATGACGGCGGAGCATCACCAGCAAGTTGGGGCCGTCCACTAGCGAGATTGGCTTATCTTTGGCGAATGCATATGAATCCGGTCCGTATGAGCTCGTCGTGATTAGTATTCCTCGATTGGCCCCCTCATTTACCACCGTGCCGAATAGGTCCCTTACAGCGGCGACATCAACCGGTTTCGTGTAACGCTTTGCTTGAAGTACGTATTTGCCTCCTCGTAGGGGATCGGGGTCGAAAAGTACGGCGTCAACGCCTCGATCACGCGATACCCTTGTCACCCGAACTTCAACGCCCTCTTTTACGAATTCCCATTCGAATAACTGGGCGACCAACTGCTCAAAGTCTTCCCAGGGCATCGCGGCCAAGTTCGCTTCCGGCGCGAGCACTGAATCGAGGTCCTTGGCCGCGATGAATCTGTCGTCATTTTTGTTCATGACGAAGATCGGTCTGACCGGCGAAATCGAATCAAACGAAGGCACAGCAATTCCCTTCAGGTGCCGAAAACAAGCCTCGGGGTCCACTCGGTCCAATTGCAACGCGGAGAACTCGGAGACCTGAGCTTGCAATGAGCAGATGATCCCCGTTCGCGGAGCGCCGGTCGCCGGGTCAAACCAATCTTGAGACACGTTTATTGCAATCGTCTTGTAGCTGGTCGGCTCAAGGACTCCAGATGCGAGATGGCCTGCGCGAATAACAAGAGAGTACAAGCACTGCCGGATGATTTTTTTCTTCTGCGCTTCAGAAGCGTACTTGGGCTTTGGCTTGAGCACACCTCCGGTTGTGCCGATTTGAAATTTATGCGCAGCAAAATCCGGAAACGAAAGCTCAATGAGAACGACTTTTGCATTAGAACCCATCTCATAAACATTTTGTGTGGTGATATCTGCGAGACTGAAGTTGCTCAAGGCGTCTCCGCGGACAGGCATGGCTGGCCGTTGGGAATTGACAGACGAACAGTGGGAGTTGGT